>Ga0307945_1001392_pt1 | contig 18799 bp, 6 predicted proteins | sample OrgLakmetagen228_FD_201818 | JGI IMG/M metagenome (GOLD analysis project Ga0307945, IMG submission 201818) | Saline water microbial communities from Organic Lake, Antarctica - #228 | ecosystem: Environmental > Aquatic > Non-marine Saline and Alkaline > Saline | place: Antarctica: Organic Lake...
TGCTCAATGAAAACATCTTAGACTTTTTTAAAATGAATTTGGGCAATGGTTTTACCAGAATAGGAATGATTTTGGCCGAAGGCAGAATCTTCAAAGTTTTCGGAATATTTCTAATCGGAATCTGGGCAGGTCGAAAAATACTAAACGGCAATCTCTTAACCAATAAGCCTTTTCTAAAAAAAGTGTTTTGGATAGGATTAATCATTGGTCTTCCGCTAAATTTTATGAGAGGTTATTTAGAATTTTATGCCGATAAAAACACGCTCAACGAATTTTTACATACTTTATGCTATGCGCTTGGTACAGTACCTTTTGCTTTAAGTATTGCGGCAAGCATTGCGTTACTTTGTTTGAACGGCAACTCATTTTTGAAGTTATTCAGCTCCGTTGGTAAAACGGCGCTAACCTGTTATTTGGTGCACACCTTAGTAGCGGTAGTCATTTTCTATGGTATTGGTTTTGAATCGGTCGGTAAATACGGCTATACCATCATCATGATTATCGCAACCATCGTCTTTTTAGGTCAAGTCATGATCAGTAGAGTCTGGCTGAGGTATTTTAAATTTGGCCCAATGGAATGGCTTTGGCGGAAGCTGGTGTATAACTAAACGACTATTATTTAATACTTATTTAAAATCAATATTTCACTTAAAATGGTAATAATGAAAAAAAATTTAACCCTTAAACTATTTGTCCTTTCAACGCTTTTTTTATGTACAATGAATGCGTTTTCTCAAGAACCATGTGTTACTGATGTAATACTCAAAAGACAAATCAAAGCGGATCCTAGCATCAAATTAAGAATGGATGCTTTTAAGATGCAACAAAAAAGCAATGCTTTAAGCAATACCTCCACATCATTGACCGGTGTAATCAACATCCCGGTCGTTGTTCATGTGGTGTACAATACACCAGAACAAAACATTTCAGACGAACAAATATTTTCTCAAATTGAAGTATTGAATGAAGATTTTAGACGATTAAATGCCAATGCTGATAATGTTTGGCCGCAAGCAGCTGATACGGAATTCACATTCAGTTTGGCCACAAGAGACCAATATGGTAACGCCACCTGTGGCATTACGAGAACGCAAACAAATATAACTGCTTTTGATCCTACTACTGTATTAGGTCAGAGTATAATTAGAATAACGAGTGAAGGCGGTAAGGATGCTTGGGCTAATGAAGAATATTTGAATATTTGGGTGGGTAATCTTCAAGGTAGCATAAGAGGTTACGCTTCATACCCCGGATCTACCATACCTGAGCGGGATGGTGCAGTGGTGGATTATAAAAATTTTGGTAGAATTGGAACCCTTGAACCAAATTATGACCAGGGTCGTACCGCAACACATGAAGTGGGACATTGGTTAGGCTTAAGACATCTTTGGGGACCAGATTTCGGCAATAATGAATGTGGTTGGGATGACGACATAACTGACACTCCAAATGCAGGTTCTCCTAGCTTTGGTTGCGATATAGGCAAACAAACTTGTGGCAGTACCGATATGGTTCAGAATTATATGGATTATTCTTATGATGCTTGTATGAATTTATTTACTCAGGGTCAAAAAACATGGATGCGGGATGCTTTGGAATACTATAGATCAAAAATACTTACCTCAACAGGGGATGATCCTCCTCTGGATTGTAATGTAGTAAGCTTAGAAATTCGGTTTGGTGAGTTTCCCGAAGATATATCTTGGCATTTAAAAAATAGCAATGGCGATATATTAACTATTAGTGAACCCTATCCTGAAGGAGATCCGATTTCGGGAGAACCTAGTGTTCTTACACTTTCAACTGTAAACTACGAATTTTGTTTACCTGATGGTGATTATACGTTTGAAATATTCGATTCTTATGGAGATGGGCTTACCACAGGGGGCTTTAATGTACATAATATTGGGTATACCATAGCAAGCGATTATTCAGTGCTTGTTAATTCATTATTTTTAGGAGATCCAGATGATCCAAATCTTGGATCGGTAGAAACAAATACTTTTAGTGTAATTGATGCTGACTACAGATTTCTTGGCACCACAAATCAAGATTGGTATGAACCCAGTAATTGGAACAAAGGAAGTGTGCCTTCCAAGTGTCATTCAGGAAATATCATTATAGAAGTAGATTGTACCCATCCCGGTGAGTTGAATTTGTTGTCTGGACAAAAAGTTACAGTTGTATCTCCTGCGACAATAACTATAATAGAACCTTAAATAGTATCCAGGCTTATACGCAAAGTGATTTCAAATTTATATGATTTACTCCGGAATAAAATTTAATGTATTTATTAATAAAAGATATTTATTTTGAAATAAACTAAACTTATCAAAACCAATGAGATGTGATTAAAAAACTTTAGATTTACCTATGTATTATCACATAATAACAAAGCCGATTAAAAATTATTTTTGAAGTATGAAGCTTATTATGAGTGTCAAAAGTGAAGGGTTGAACTACAATAAAGAGTAGCAGATATGAAAACAAGTAATCTATCCATAGCAAAATTAATTCTACTGATTTTTGTATTAACTGCGAATTGCGTTTTTTCACAAGAATTGGGCGAGGAAGAAATTTCTGAAATTAAAGTTTTAAAAGAAAGGCTCTATAAAGCCACAGTAGATTCCACTAAGGCCAGGATTTCAACTGACATTTCTACAATTTATAGTTTAAATATTGAAATAGATAGTACTAAAAAATACGCCTCGATTGCTCTTGAATTATTAGAAGATACCCATACAAAAATAGAAAAATCATCATCAAAATATAAAATGATGAAGGCTAAAGCAATTGAAAACTATGGATCAATGCTCGCTTATCAAAATGCGAAAAAAGCCATAGACACCTTACGAGTTTCTTTACAATTATGGCAAGATATTGGCAACAAGTTGGGCATCGCCAATGCCTACACTTCTTTGGCAGCGGCTCACAGCTTTTCGAGCAATCAAACGGAAGCAATAAACTATTTTAGTGAAAGCTTGGCATTACAGAAAGAATTAAAAAATAAAACTGAAGAAGCTGAAATCCTTTATTTTATAAGTCTTGAAAAACGGTATCTGGGGAAGTTTGGTGATGCTTTAGAATATTCATTAAAATCATATAAAGTAGCTGAGGAGATTCAGGATACACTATTAATTACTGACGCTTTACTAGGCAACAGCTTCAATTATCTACTAGCAAAAAACTATTCTGAAGCCTTACAAGAACAAAAGAAAGCCTTGCGCTTGTTTCAATTATTTAAAGACTCTACTGGAATTGCAAGAACTTATAACGACATGGGTGTTACTTATATGTACGCGGATAGCTTAGAAGATGCCTTAAAGTATCATAAGATGGCACTCGATATTCGAAAAAAAGTAGACCCTAGAAGCGTGGGTATCTCTTACAATTACGTTGCAGAAATCTATAAAAAACAAGGCAAACTAAATGAGGCACTTAGTAGCATAAATGAAGGTCTTGCCTATTCTATAAAACTTGATGACAGCAGGTTTATAATGGATAGTTACCAAGAAGCGGGTAATATCTATTTAGAATTGAAAGCTTACGACAAAGCGATAACCAACTATAATTTAGGGCTAGAAGTAGCAGAAAAGAACAATAATAGAGGATACCAGTCTTTGTTTTACTTGAAGCTAGGTCAGGTACAAAATATAACAGGTGATAGCGATAAAGCTTTGGTATCTTTAAAAATGGCAGAAAAAGTTGTTCTCTCCAACGACTATTCCAATAGAGAGTACATTTACGAAATAATGACGGAAACCTATTTAGGTATTAAGGATTACAAAAATGCATTTGGTTACCAAACTAAATTTTATCAAATGAGCGATTCATTAAATTCCATAAAAAAAGACGATAAAATAACCAAACTTACCCAAGAACTGATTTATGAAAACAAAAGCGCTTTACAGAAAGCAAGTCAAGACAAAGAAATAGCCATTAAAGAATCACAAATAAAAATTCAAAAACTGATTCGCAACTTGAGTATTATTGGTTTATTATTAATTCTCGTTTTCGCAATTGTGTTTTTTAAACGCTTTAAAGAAAAAAGAAAACTAAGCATTTCTTTAGAAAAAACGCTGAATGAACTAAAGGGTACTCAAAAACAACTCATCCAATCCGAAAAAATGGCAAGCTTAGGAGAGTTAACTGCAGGTATTGCACACGAGATTCAAAACCCACTCAATTTTGTTAATAATTTCTCTGAAGTCAGCAAAGAGCTTTTAGAAGAAATGCGACAAGAGTTAAAAAACGGCGATACCGAAGAAGTGAATGCTATTATGAAAGATATTATTCAAAACCTCGAGAAAATAAATCATCATGGCAAACGCGCCGATGCTATTGTTAAAGGCATGCTCCAACACAGCAGAGCTAGTGGTGACAAAAAAGAGCCCACAATCATCAACGCACTGGCTGATGAATATTTGAGGCTGGCCTATCATGGTCTTAGAGCAAAAGACAAATCGTTTAATGCGGATATAAAGACTGATTTTGATGAAAGTATCAAAAACATTTCTGTAATTCCTCAAGATATAGGGCGAGTAGTTTTAAACTTAGTCACCAACGCTTTTTATGCTGTGAATGAGAAATCTATCTCTGCAAAAGCTTCAGGTGATACAGACTATAAACCACTTGTTTCCTTATCTACAAAAAAGAAAAAGAATACTGTAGAAATTAAAGTTACCGACAACGGCAACGGAATCCCAGATGCGGTTAAAGAAAAAATATTTCAACCCTTTTTCACCACCAAACCCACAGGGCAAGGTACAGGTTTGGGATTGAGCATGAGCTATGATATTATTTCCAAAGGTCATGGAGGAGAATTGAAAGTTGAAAGTGCAGAAAGTGAAGGCACAAATTTTATAGTACAATTGCCAATTAACGCATGATAAAAAATAGACCGTGCAATACAACAGTAATATTATGATAAAAAAATCAGTTAGATTATTAGATGTTTTTAACATTCTCGCCATCTTATTTTTTGTGGTAGGGAATCTTCATGCACAAGAAAAATACTTCTTTGAAAAGCTTTCTGTATCAAACGGATTGTCTAACGCTCTAGTCTTTGCGACTTATCAGGATCACCTCGGTTTTCTATGGGTAGGCACTTTGGATGGACTAAATAGGTATGACGGATATGAGTTTAAAACCTATAAAAATATTACTAATGATTCACTAAGCCTTCCTGCTAATTTTATTCAAGCAATTTACGAGGACCATAATAATGATCTTTGGGTTGGTTCAATAGGCCAAGTCTCTAAATACAATCGCCAAAAAGATAATTTCACCTCTTACAATTTGGTTAAAGGCCCAAATGTGAACCCTGCATTTGTTATGCAAATTTTTGAAGATTCAAAAAACCGGATGTGGGTCACTGCGGATCAAGTTGGTGTTCAATTATTTGACCGATCTACCAACACATTTAAGGGAATAGACTTTATCGATTATACAGGAAATACCGTTTCTCATAATAGTGAAACTTTTTTTCATAGTATAATCGAATTGAAAAACGGAAATATCATAGTAGCTAGCCCAAGCCACGGAGTTTTCATTTTTAATTCTGCATTAAATCTATTCCAGCCCTATTTACCCAGTCCAGAATTAAACAAAAATCGGGTTAGGGAGATCTACGAAGATAAAAGTGGAAAACTCTGGTTAGGAGCTATAGATACTATTTTTATTTATGATCCGGCCTCATTTACGATGCGGGCAATAGACTTAAGGGAGATCTTCCCAGAACAAGGTGTTAATAATAGATATGGCGATTTTTACGAAGTAGCGGGAGATAAAATTATGTTTATTTCTTCTTTTGGTTTATTAGAATCAGATTTAAAAGCTACTTCTTTTTCCTTAATCTCAAATGGGATTGATAATATTAGACCCCAAAGTTTATTCAGAGATACTTTTGGCATCTATTGGATTGCTACAACTGGAAGTGGGCTGTATAAGTTAGATCCCACAAAAAAACCTTTTCAATTTTTGCGGATTGGTAATAGCAATTTATCAAGTAATATTACTAAAGGTGTACTAGATATTGCCCACAACACTAAGAACAGGGATGAACTTATCATCTCATTATATGGACAGGGGATTTATAAATACAGTCAAGCCGCTAATTCGTTTTCCAAAATCCAAAATGAAAGTGGAAGAAACTTAGTAACAGACAATTATGACAACGTATGGTTTACCTCAGATAGTTTACTAAACAAACTAAACCTGAAGAGTGGGAATAAAGAGTCATTTCTATTTCCAAATTTCAACTATACAAGAGCCTTCGATGTTAATAACCTGAAATTTGGTCCTGATAAAAAACTATGGATTTCTGGGGATAGAGGCATTGAAACTTTTGACCCAGAAACGGAGGAGTTTGGAAGACTCCCTTCGCTCATGAATAAAAAAGCCAGCCCCGATTTAATGTCTAAGATAAGGGGCATTGCCTCCACAAAAGAGCCTATTGCTTCTATTCTTAAAGTTGGTGAGGGCGCTAATATTTCCAAAGAATTCACCATCAATGAATCCACAAAAATTTTGATGGTATCCTTGGGTGAAGGCAGGCTTCAAAATTTTGAACCTAATATGTTTGATTTTGGCACAATTGAAAACTCGAAAGGAGAAACCCTTTGGGCATCAGACATTACTCAAAATTCTTTTCATAATGGAGGCGGATATAAAAACAGACTATCCATAAGAACGCTTGAGTTACCTAAGGGGACGTACAAAATAACGTTCCAAACAGATATAGGGCATAATTATGGTGCATTTAATGTTGCCCCACCTATCGATTCTACTTGGTATGGTATACAAGTTTTTCAAGTGGATAAAAATGAACATTCTTATTTAGATAAACAGATTAAAAAAGAGCTGGACAACACCTATCTCCCTCCTTTTGAAATAGTAAATGATATTGAATTTAGTGAAAAATATGTTCGATCCGCTTGGATTGGTACCAATGGAGCCGCCTTAATTAAACTCAATCTTACCGATAACTCATATAAGCGCTATAATTTCACAGATGAAGGCGGTGCTATTATAAACCCATTGGATACATCTATGGATATTCTTGAAGATAAAGATGGTTTCGTTTGGATAAGTTCAAGGGGAGGTCTATTACGATTTGATCCAGAAACAGAATCATTCAAAGTTATTGAAGGCTTACCTAGTAATCAGATTATGTTCATGATACAAGATCTAAATGGAAATCTATGGTTCGGCACTCCAGGCGGTATCTCCATGTTGGATAAAACAAATAAGGACACGCAACTAAGTTTTATACAATACAATAATACAGACGGGATAAATAATATGCCACTGAACAATTCTTTAGCCATAACGGATGAAGGAAAAATATTTTATGGGGGAATTGGGGGATTAAACACTTTTTCTCCTGGTAATCCAAATAAGACGCTACCTAAACCTGTTTTAACCAATCTAATGATATCCGGTAAATCCTTGAATGAAATTGCTGATGAAATTGGGTTGGACACCAATATCAGTGAAGCCAAATCTGTTACACTTCCTTATAATTATAATAGCCTTTCTCTTGAGTTTGCCGCTATTCATTTCTCTCGTCCAGAAAAAAATAAACTGGCTTTTATGCTCGAGGGGATGGATAAAGATTGGAATCTCTCTAACCGAAGATTCATTTCCTATTCAAATTTACCGCCTGGCGATTATGAGTTCAAGATAAAAGGAGCCAATGGTGATGGTGTGTGGAACCCTAAAATTTCTTCCCTGAAAATTGTAATCACACCACCATGGTGGCAAACTTGGTGGGCCTATTCCATTTATGGATTACTTTTGTTGTTAATCTTAAGTCAACTGTATAAATTTCAAAAAGAGCGAACGCTGAGGCTGGAACGTCAAAAAACACAGCAGAAAGAGTTAGCGCAAGCAAAAGAAATTGAGAAAGCCTACGCTAAGTTACAGGCCACACAATCCCAACTCATACAATCTGAAAAAATGGCATCGCTAGGCGAACTCACAGCCGGCATTGCCCACGAAATTCAAAACCCACTCAACTTTGTAAACAATTTCTCTGAAGTGAGCAATGAACTTATTGACGAAATGAATGAAGAACTGGATAATGGTGATATTGAAGAAGCGAAAGCCATTTCAAAAGACATTAAACAAAACCTGGAAAAAATAAACCACCACGGTAAACGTGCAGATGCTATTGTTAAAGGGATGTTGCAACATAGTAGCACAAGTTTCGCAGAAAAAGAACCCACGGATATCAATAAACTAGCAGATGAATATTTACGATTGGCTTATCATGGTTTACGCGCTAAGGACAAATCTTTCAACGCCAATCTAAAAACAGATTTTGATAACGCTATTGGTAAAATTAATGTGATACCGCAAGACATAGGCAGGGTGATTTTAAATTTGATAACCAATGCGTTTTATGCGGTTAATGAAAAGCAAAAAAGCCACCTAACCCCAAAAGGGGGAAAACCCTATGAACCCACAGTTTCCATTTCTACAAAATGGTTGGACACCCCTTTAGGTGTTGGGGGCGAGCGCAAAGGCAAGACCATACAAGTTATAGTAAAAGATAACGGCAAAGGAATCCCAGATGCGGTAAAAGAAAAAATATTCCAACCCTTCTTCACCACCAAACCTACAGGACAAGGTACCGGTTTGGGTTTAAGTATGAGCTATGATATTGTGACTAAAGGGCATGGTGGAGATTTGAAAGTGAGTTCAATACCAAATGAAGGCAGTACATTTACAATTCAAATACCAATTAAATGAAAAAATTAAAAATACTTCTTACACTTGTGTTTCTTTGGATAACTAGTGCTAACGCACAATACCAAAAACCGTATTTCAATACGCTGTCAGTACAAGATGGTTTACCAGAAGCATATGTTAGGTCGAAACTAGAAGATGCTAACGGTTATCTTTGGTTGGGTACTCAAAATGGTTTGGTGCGCTATGATGGCTATAAGCTTAAAAACTATCCTTTTTATGATGAGAATAACCAACGCGAGGCTGCTCCTTCTATCAATAAAATAATCCAAGATAAAAAAGGGACTATTTGGGTTTTCACTTCTGATTCAGGATTTTTTTATTATGAAAACAAAACGGATACATTTAAAAACTTTTCCATTGATAAAAATAAATATGATACGGATGAAGCAAAATATACAATTAATGCTGTAGATGGTTTAGAAGAAGATGTTCTTTTATTATTGGTTTATAATCATAAAGAAGAAAAAACACAACTATTTAGTTTAAACACACAAAACCATTCCATTGTTGAGTTATCATCTGTATCCGAAGGTAAAAACACCATACCGATAAAAAATCCTAGTCAGCTTATTAAAGACAAAAACGACCGCATACTGTTGGTTGCTGATGGCAAATTGTATTTCTACGATGAAGTAAACAAGTCTTTTTCAGTTGCCTTCACCATACCAGAAAGTTTAAAAAATACTCAAATAGTAAATTGCGTTGTTGATCCAAGTGATAGTGCTCTTATTTGGATGAGTACCTACGAAGGAAATAGTATAGAAGAACGTGGGAATCCCGAATTAGTTGGAAAACAATTTATAAAATACAATTCTAATACAAAAGAATATATAATTTTTACACCAGAAAAAGACAATCCAGAAACGATACCTTCTAAATGCCTAGACATCATCAGTGATAGTCAAAATCGGCTCTGGTTTGTTTCAGAAAACGGTATTTCGCTTTACAATAATCAAAAAAATACATTTACTTATTATGAAATTTCTTTAGATAAGGATTTTGGGCAAGATTTACGAACTATTGAGTCAGATAAAGAAGGAAATGTTTGGGTTGGTGGTGTTTTTAAAAAGTTATTCAACTTTAATATAAGTTCAGAAAAAATAAGAGAGATTATACCAAATGATGAGGAAGGAAGCTTACCAGATTTTAGAGATATTTCAGAAATTTTCTTTGACAAAAAAGGAAGCCTTTGGCTAAATATGCCATTTTCTGGTATTGCACATCTCGATGTCAAAAAATCTATTTTTGCTACTCAAAATGTTTTTGAACCATTAATTAGCCAACAAAAAATTGATGGTAATTCAAATTTTAGTATTGTTGGTAAAAAAGACGACACAACTTTTTTTGTAGCTAACGCTAAAGACTTATTTACTTGGAACAGCATTACCAAAGACTTTACAACACTTAAATTTAGAAGTGATACCACTACTATAAGAATTTATGAGACTATTGCTGCTCCAGATGGCATTATCTGGATTGCTACTGGCAGAGGACTTTTTAGCTTTAATCCCAAAACTAAAGCACGAAAACACTACACCAATAATCCAGATGATACTGCTACCGTATCCAGCAATATCATAACTCATATAACATTAGATAAAAATGGAATTCTCTGGATTTCAACAAATGACAAGGGATTGTGCAGTTTAAATACGGCTACTGATGCAATTACCCAATACCCTTTTAAAGATAATACGCAATATAAAAAAACAGATAATGTATTGGATGATGAAAGGGCTTTTGACATTTTTGTTGACGACGAAGATATGGTTTGGGTTGGCACTAACAATGGTTCCTTAAACCGATATGATCCAAAGACCAATAAATTCAAAAGCTACGGGGAAAATGATAGACGTTTCTATTGCGTTGTTAATATTTTTGAAGACAGTAAAAAAAGACTTTGGGTTGGGACGTATTTATCTGGTTTATTTTTGTTTGATAGAAAAACAGAGGAATACGTACAATACAGTGAAGAAAATGGAATGTTAGATAATGCCGTTTATTCCATTCAAGAGGATAATGATGGTAACATTTGGTGTTCGTCTAAACGAGGATTTTCGAGATTAAATCCAGAAACCAAAAAAATTACTCATTTTTCAAAATACAATAAAGATTTAAACGGATATAAAGACCCGAGACTATTTACAAATCAAAACAACAAATTTTTTAATAACGTCCAAAATGGAATGATGATTTTCAATCCTTCCGATTTGCAACCCAATCCTATACCTCCATCTGTTGTTATCGAAAGTCTTCAATATGAAAAAAATACAGACCAAGAAACTGAAAATATTTTTGTTTATCCATCCAAAGATGAAACGATTACTTTAAAACACAACGAGAATAAAATTACATTCAACTACGTCGCATTGCAGTATGATAACGCAAAGAACAATCAATATGCCTACCAACTGGTTGGTAATGATAAAAAATGGCTACAAGCCGGAACCGAACAAAAAACAACTTACACCAATCTTTCACCAGGAACATATACCTTCAAAGTAAAAGCGGCAAACAGTGATGGCGTTTGGAATGAAACGGGAACAAGCATAACTGTCAAAATTCTACCGCCTTGGTGGAAAACGTGGTGGGCATATTGCTTGTATGCCATTTTTAGTATTGGTGGAATTTGGTTTTACATTCAACAACGTTCTAAGGCGTTGCGTAGAGAGAATCTAGTTTTAGAAGAAAAAGTTTCCCACAGAACCAAACAATTAGAAAAATCGATTGATGATCTTAAGGGAACACAAAGCCAACTCATCCAATCCGAGAAAATGGCGAGTCTTGGTGAACTCACCGCTGGCATTGCCCATGAAATTCAAAACCCTTTAAACTTTGTCAATAATTTTTCTGAAGTCAGTAAAGAGCTTTTACAAGAAATGCTTGAAGAAATCGAAAATGGCGATATGGAAGAAGTTCGCGCTATTATGGCTGATGTGGTTCAAAACCTCGAGAAAATAAATCATCACGGCAAACGTGCTGATGGTATTGTAAAAGGGATGTTACAGCACAGTCGCGCCAGTGGCGATAAAAAAGAACCTACCAACATCAATTTGTTAGCAGACGAATATCTGCGTTTGGCTTATCATGGCTTAAGAGCTAAGGATAAATCTTTCAACGCCAATTTAGAAACAGATTTTGATGAAAATATTGGTAAGATTAATATAATTCCGCAAGACATAGGTCGTGTGATTTTAAATTTAATAACCAATGCTTTTTACGCCTGTCAGGAAAAACAAAAATCAAGTCCAGATAGCTACAAACCAACCGTTACAGTTACCTCAAAACTAGCTCCCCTCATTGGAGGGGCTGGGTGTGGGTCCCAGAGTGTGAAAATCACCGTCACAGATAACGGCAACGGAATCCCAGATGCGGTAAAAGACAAAATATTTCAACCCTTTTTCACCACCAAACCTACAGGACAAGGTACTGGTTTGGGATTGAGTATGAGCTATGACATAATAACGAAAGGTCATGGTGGCGAATTGAAAGTCAGTTCAATACCAAATGAGGGCAGTACATTTACAATTCAAATACCAATAAACGAATAAGATGAAACAATTGAACACCATTAAAATACTAATTGCATTTCTTTTTTTAGTTGCTGCCAATACTTCAAGTTTTGGACAAAATACGACAGTAAAAGACAGTGTATATACATATAGTCTCAATAAACCAAGTTGGAAACAAGTGATTTATCGCAGTGGTAACAACTTAGATTGGGCACAACCAACAATAGCTTTAGACGGTTGGAAAAATTTAAGTCTCAAAGATTTTGATGAAAATGCAGATGCAAATGGAAATATCGAAGGTTGGATCCGCTTAAAATTTAAATTAGACGATAGCTGGAAAAATAAACCTTTACGTATACGCTATAATTTTATGGCTGCTGCCGAAGTGTATATCGATGGAAAACTCTTTGGCACTTATGGAAATTTAGGTTCTGATACAGAAGAATTTCGATTTTTTAGCGAAAACAATCCTTCTGAACGGATAAATTTAACGCTTAATGAAACACATACCATTGCTATTCATATTAAAGATAAATTAATTTATCCAACACAAATATCAGGTTCAACAATTGGACTTCGAACAGGATGGAGCAAAAACAAGTTTTTGACCTTTACTACTGATGATGCTATTAATGAAGCGTTGTTATTTAAATCTTCACGAACCATCTATTTTACACTTTGGCCAGCTGTTAATTTTATTATAGGCTTTCTATTTTTCTTTTTGTACCTCCTCAATAAGAAAGAAAAAAATCTATTACTCTATACTGGCGTTTGTTTAGGTCTAGGCATCAATGTCTTATCAAACACGCTTTTTAACTTTGCAGGTTATATTGATTTACAACCTATGACATTGCTGCTTTTAAGTTTGTCTAACGGTATTACTCTTAGTTTGATTTTAACATTATTATTCTTTTCTATTATCAAAATTTTTGACATCAAATTACAAGGATTAAATCGCTGGCTATACATCGGATTCTTAATCTTAATTACAGTTTTTATTGTTAGTTACTTTGTAGGTTTATATACTACTAAATATGAAGAAATATCTAACATAATTTTTCTTATAAGCATGCTTTCATTTGCACTTATTCTGATTTATTGGACTATAATTTCATTTCGGAACTCTACTTTACCTCAAAAAGTAATAGCGTACGGTGTCATTCTACTTTTTTTATTGTTCATTATTTTTATAATTGCGATTGATGTATTCAATATGCATTTAGGAAGCAACACTTCTTATAATTTGATAACAGCCATCTATTTCTGTTTTCCTATTTCTTTATTGGCGTATGTAGTACTTCGATTTCAAGAAATAAATAGAAATATCGTTTTGAATTCAGCACAAATTGTACAATTGTCTGAGGAAAAAAGAGTAATGGCAGAAGGACAACAAAAACTATTGGAACATCAAGTTACAAAACGCACCGAAGATTTACAAAAAAGTTTAAGTGATTTAAAAGCCACGCAATCGCAACTCATCCAATCCGAAAAAATGGCGAGTTTGGGAGAACTAACTGCTGGCATTGCTCATGAGATTCAGAACCCATTAAACTTTGTTAATAATTTCTCTGAAGTCAGTAATGAGCTTGTTGATGAAATGAAAGATGAATTCAAAAAGGGTGATCTAGAAGAGGGTTTTGCTATTGCTGATGACATTAAACAAAACCTCGAAAAAATAAATCATCATGGCAAACGAGCAGATGCTATTGTAAAAGGCATGTTGCAACATAGCAGAACAAGTTCTGCGGAGAAAGAGCCCACAGACTTAAACAGACTAGCTGATGAGTATCTAAGGTTGGCATATCATGGTTTACGCGCTAAGGACAAATCTTTCAACGCCAATTTAGAAACAGATTTTGATGAAAATATTGGTAAGATTAATATAATTCCGCAAGACATAGGTCGTGTGATTTTAAATTTAATTACCAATGCTTTTTACGCCTGTCAGGAAAAACAAAAATCAAGTCCAGATAGCTACAAACCAACCGTTACAATTACCTCAAAACTAGTTCCCCTCCTTGGAGGGGCTGGGGGTGGGTCCCAGAGTGTGAAAATCACAGTTACAGACAACGGCAACGGCATCCCAGAATCTGTAAAAGATAAAATTTTTCAACCTTTTTTCACCACCAAACCAACGGGCTCGGGAACAGGACTTGGATTGTCACTTTCTTATGATATCGTTAAGTCGCATGGTGGTGAGATGAGGGTAGAAAGCGAAGAAGGTGTAGGAACAACTTTTAGTATTACCTTGCCTATTAAAATGAATCACATATCATGATATCGAAAACGAAAACCATCTTATTCCTTTCCTTCCTTACGGCCGTTTTTACGGTATCCTGTAATGATGATGATGTTCAAAAAAACGCTCTTGACCCGACCGCTTTTAGAGCACCTATAACCAACCCCTTTAAACTTACAGAACCTAAACCTATAGAATGGCAAGTCATTGACCCGGATAGTATTGACCTTCCAAAAACCTACCCGTTGGACATTGACAACATACCCTCTCAGCCATTCAGCATTAGTGAGTTCAAACCTCTAAAGTCTCCAATGGAGGAATCTCCCCTGGATTGGGATCCAAATAATCGGATGAAACTGGAGTTTGATACCATTCCCATTAAAAAGAAAATCTCCATCCTTCCTACACCGGTTGTTAGCAGAATGAACCAGCCAAGTGCTCTGAGTGGAACTTCTTCGGTTGTGTTGCAACTTTCGAGGGCTGAGGGGCTTCCCGGGAACGACATTCGAAAAATCATTCAGAACGAAGACGGCACGTATTGGATTGCCACATTCGACGGAGGACTATGTCTCTACAACGGGAATGAGTTATATACTTATGATTATTTGCGAATCTGGGATCTCGAAATAGACCGGGATGGCAAACTCTGGATGGCCACGGGAAATGGGGTCTACGTTCTTGACTTCAAGAAAAAAACCCAAACACATTTCCTGACAGCACAGGTAATGCTTTCCCTTCTTTGTGATCATCAAAATCAAATTTGGATGACCCATTGGCAAAAGGGCACCTATGTCATGGATAGTGAAATGGAGCATTTACGTGGAATCACCAATCCTGGATTTACAGGTATTCGTCCTAATTATCCATTAATGGAAGACAGGAATCATAATATCTGGCTATCAAGTCAAAGCGGAGATCAAACCGTAACCAGTATCATCGGTGAAGACAGACAGGACTATACAAACATCCTGCCTTATGGTGGCTATCATTTTCAGGATCGTAATAATAGGATGTGGATGACTTCTGTAAGTGGCACCTATGGCATTTCATTAGACGATAAAACGGTCCGTACCCTAAATGAAAAGGAAGGATTTAATGAAGAGGAGCAATTTTGGGAAGTAGCGCAATTTTATGAGGAAGACAATCAGGGAAGATTATGGATGATAAATAGTGATAGCATCCATATACTCAACAAAGCCTACACTAAAATGAAATCTATTGCGACCAACAGTCCTGTAAGATTTGGAAATACGATAAAAGATAAAAGAGGCGTCATCTGGATCGGTACTACGCAAGGAATCCTTCTGGTGGATCCGGATGGACCTTTAGCCGAGGTCCTGGACGATTCTGATGGGCTGATAGATGCACAAATCAGGAGTATGGAGGAAGACCATCGCGGGGATGTCTGGCTAGGAACACAAGACGGCATCAATATTTATAGCCCTTCCACCAATACCCTAAAAGCGATAGATGATGCAACTCTACAAAACCCAAATTCAAGAAATATATATTTCATCAAAGAATTTGAAAAAGATAAGGTATTCGTTGATGGAGATCGGCAGGGTTTTTACATTATAAATCGCGATGAAAAAGTACTCACCCAGTATCTTACAACGCAACAAATTGCACAACGGGTTTTCGGCGCTATCAAAGACAAAGAGGATAGCTATTGGTTAGGCACCGTGAATGGACTTGCGGTATATAACCCGGTATCAAATAGATTAAAGACCATCCCGGAGGAGTCTCCCCAATTAGAATCTCTCTGGGTAAGCTGTATTCTCGATGATGGATCAGGCCGTTACTGGCTAGGTACGACCAATGGATTGGCTATCATAGACCCGGATAAAAATACGATTCAATATTTACGGGAACAGGAAGGATTGGCCCATAACACCGTCCATGAGATCATACAGAGGGAGGATGGCACATTATGGGTAGCAACAGATGGTGGTATTTCGATTATAGATCCCGTCAGTCAAACTATTACTAATCTGGGAGAAGCAGAAGGACTCGTACCAGAGGTAGTGTACAGCTTACAGCAAAAAGATAGCAGCCTATACATAGGGACGGTAGATGGTCTCACGCTGGTAAATCCTCCCGCTGATCTAAACACGCCCTGGGATTTTTTCACCTATAGCGCGGGTCAAGGCTTCCTCTCAAATGACTATAACACAAGAGCAAGCTTATTGCTGCCTAATGGGCAACTTTGGTTTGGTACTGGGCCTAATTGGAAATTGAACATTCTGACACAAGATCCGGTGATTGACACCGTGTCTTGTCCGGTTTTCATCACCGGCCTGACTATTATGGATGACAAACGCTCTTTTGATCGTATGGCAGATTTACGGCCCTATTTTGAAACGAGAGATACCCTGTGGTCCAGCGATGGTGATCAACTCTTTACGAAAAATACGTTGCCGCAAGACTCAGGATATGTATCTGAACATAATATCCAATGGGACAGCCTGTCAAGCCCTTACAAATTGCCCATCGGGCTACAACTACCGTATGATCAAAACTATCTACAGTTCAGTTTTGCCAATCTATGTGTCTTGAACAGGGATAAAATCTCGTTCAGATATATGCTGGCAGGCGATGACGATAGGTGGATTTATGCTGGCCAGGAACCTCAAAGTAAAAATTACTTTAATCTCTCACACGGTGCTTACACCTTTCGCGTCGCGACCAGAGGAATCAATGGCCAATGGGGTGAACCTGCTGAATTCAGTTTTCGGATTTTTCCACCTTGGTGGAGAACCTGGTGGGCTTACCTGGCTTATGCAATTATAGCCTTCGGAGGCATAAGGGCCATCGTTCAATACCGGTCGAGGCGATTAAAGAAGGAAAACCGTTTGCTCGAAGAAAAAGTAACTCAAAGAACCAATGAACTTCAGGAGACCATTAGCAACCTTAAATCCACCCAAAGCCAACTCATCCAATCGGAAAAAATGGCAAGTTTGGGTGAATTAACTGCTGGTATTGCTCACGAAATACAAAACCCATTAAACTTTGTTAATAATTTCTCTGAAGTCAGCAAAGAGCTTATTGATGAAGTCGAGGAAGAAAGAGCCAAGACCCATGACCAAAAAGACGAGGTTTTGGTTAGTGAAATTCTGGGAGACATTAAGCAAAACCTTGAAAAAATCAACCATCACGGCAAACGCGCTGATGGTATTGTAAAAGGGATGCTCGCCCATAGTAGTTCCAGCAAAGGAGAAAAAGTACTAACAAATATCAACATCTTAGCCGAAGAATATTTGAAGCTTTCGTATCATGGACTAAGAGCTAGAGATAAAAGTTTCAATGCAGATTTCAAAACTGATTTTGATGCTGATTTGCCAAAGTTGAATGTGGTACCACAGGACATTGGTCGGGTATTGCTCAATCTCATCAACAATGCTTTCCAAGCCTGCAATGAGCGAAGTAAAAAAGCTGAAGTAGGTTATACTCCCTTAGTTACTGTAACCACAAAACTAACAGCTAATGGCCAAATGCTAATAGCTATTTCAGACAACGCTTCGGGCATTCCGGATTCCATAAAAGACAAAATCTTTCAACCCTTCTTTACCACTAAACCAACAGGCCAGGGGACAGGTTTGGGGTTAAGTTTGAGTTATGATGTTGTAAAGGCGCATGGAGGAGAATTGAAAGTGGAATCAAAAGAGGGAGAAGGAACCAAATTTATGATTATCTTAGTAACGTAAAAATATTTGCATGAATAAACACGAAGAAAAGGACTTAATGGGCATCTATAATTCTTGGATGAATTCCTTTATGGAAGATTCTCCCTTGGAACAATTTGACGATTTAGTATCTACAGATATTATGGGTTATGGTACTACAAGCGAAGAAAAGATATTTGGTCTTGATAAGGTTAAAGAATTATGTAGTTTAGGTCAAGAACAAAGAAAAAACTTCAAAGATTATAACTATAATATCGATATTGTAAAAAAACAATATTCAAAAAATAATAGATGTGCAGTTATTGTTGCAGAAATAGATTTGCGCTATACATTCAATACGACAAAAACAGTACTTCAACTCAGAATTTCCACTGTGTTATTTCATCAAAATAACAAATGGGAAATTGTGCATTGGCATGGCTCCATTCCTGTAGAAACTATTGAAGGAGATACATGGCATGCCCAAGAATGGAAGCGAGAAAATGAACGCTTGCAAGAAAAAGTTGATGAGCAAACTTTAGAATTAAGGCAGTCTTTAGATGATCTTAAAGCTACTCAATCCAGACTCATTCAATCAGAAAAACTGGCATCGCTAGGTCAATTGGCAGCTG
>Ga0307945_1001396_pt1 | contig 18782 bp, 27 predicted proteins | sample OrgLakmetagen228_FD_201818 | JGI IMG/M metagenome (GOLD analysis project Ga0307945, IMG submission 201818) | Saline water microbial communities from Organic Lake, Antarctica - #228 | ecosystem: Environmental > Aquatic > Non-marine Saline and Alkaline > Saline | place: Antarctica: Organic Lake...
GCGATAGAGGATTGATTATGGTGGATTAATTGTACAGCGTTGACCAAGTGTGAAGCACTGTTTCAATCTAAGCAATTTCATAACTACCGAGTCATAATTACCGAGTCTAACCGAATGCTGAAATTCGGGACAAATGGAGTCTGCAGAGGAACTTTGACCAGTCAAAAAATCACTGCTTTGCCTTATCGACGCCTGATTAATGGTTCCCAGCCCCTTTCTGAACTCTCTGTGTCAGGGGCTCAGGGAAAGGAAGTGCAAAAGCAGTGGAGTCGTTCGCTGCGTTGTAAACGTGCGGGGATTAATGCGCGGGTTAATGCTATTTCTTAATCCATCCCTGGAATAATTACCGGTATGCATTGATCCAAAACTTTTGTGATTGCGCCATCACTACAAACCCATCGCAAATTGCAAATCCTAAACGAAATCATATGTTAATTAATTACAGATAATATATTAACGATGCAGGGGGCATGCAGTCCCTCCCTGTCCAAGTCCGGCATCGTCAGTAGCTCTATCACTCGGACAAGAAGTATAGCACTGAAGTATAGCACTGCCTCTTTCCCGCTCCCTCATCGCGCTTTGCAGCGCCCCCTAGCCAACTCCTCTAGTCCGTGCCCGTTCCCTCTCCTCCAGCCCTCCCCCTCAATTGCACGCAGCCGTGTATCCTTAGCGTCAGCATCCGAGGAGACCATCGCAAGCAGCAGCAGCAGCAGTAGCAGCAGCTCGTCGCAAAGCACCGAAGATGGGCAGCCTGCATCTATCCCTGCTTTTGGCATGCTCTTCGTCACAGCCACCCTACCACTCCTGCACGCACTAGCTGCTGTGTTGGGGCTTCTAGGGCGAGGTGTGGATGCCATCCGCCATGCTGTTGCATCCCTGTTCCCCCAATTAGAGGGGGTTTCAAGACAGGTGTGCGGTACAAGAGGTTAACGCACACTCATCCTGGTCATCCTGTGCCGTATAGAGCCACATTAACTTTCCAGCTGCTAATGATTGCGGGCAGAACTCTTGACACGTGTGTTTGCACGTGCGCATTTGTGCCTGTGCCTGTGCAGGATGTGCGCGACAGTCTGCGCAGCCTCGCTGGCAACGTCAGGCTCATGGCCATCATTGCACCCCTTGCCCGCGCTGGCAGCTCAGAGTCTTTGACTGCTGTTTATGCAAGGACATTTGAGCGGGCGGCTTTCGGATTTGCCAAGGTGTGGGCACACACACACACTCACATGCAAGTGCATGCGCTTGTGCGCGCGCGCACACACACACACACACACACACACACACACACACACACACACACACACACACACACACACACAAACACACACACATGCACACTTGCACTCTCACAGACACACACATACATATACCTAAACAAAATACACGTACATAAACACACAGGCAGGCATACATGTACACGCACGCGCACACACACACACACACACATACACACACACATGCACACACACAAACACACACAAACACACACACATACGCACAAACATACGCACACACATAAATACATACATACATACATACATACATACATACATACATACATACATACAGACAGACAGACATACAGACATACAGACATACAGACATACAGACATACAGACATACATACGTACGTACGTACATACACACATACACACATACACTCGCACACATCCACGCACGCATACGCACAAACGCACCCGCTCGCACGCTCACACATTACCTACAAGCAATTTGTCTGTCACAAGCCATAAGCCACCCCTCTTTTCACGGATTTGCTTGCAGATGTACTTGTTTTGCCTGTTCATGCGTGTACTCCTGAGTTGGTTTCCAGAGATCGACTGGAACGCGCAGCCTTGGACATTCTTACGTTTGGTGAGTCAGAGTTTGCTGAACTAATTCAGCATGCTTCTGTCCGTATTAAAAGAGCGTTAAGGCCTCTGACATTCCTTGATGCGCACCTTTTTCCTCCAGCCACCGCACCTTGCATGGCCCGCTGCCGATATTGCTGTGCTGCCTATATTGCCGTGCTGTGCTGCTGATATTGCCGTGCTGTGCTGCCGATATTGCTGTACTGTGCTGCTTATATTGCCGTGCTGCCTATATTGCCGTGCTGCGTGGGCGTGTATGTGGGATTGAAAGCGTGTGCGTCATTGCCTGCCCCAAACACAGCCAAAAAAGACCAGATTATAGGCAGCCTCCTCAAAAGTACCTCACGGCTTTTTCCTCTAAAGTCCCTCTCAATTGTTTGTCCCTCCCTCACTATGCTATATGACTAGGGTGTTGTATACAATCTGTGTGTGTATTTATACACAATCTGCCCATCGTCGCTACTATGCTTCTGTAAGTAAAAAATAAATTGTTACTTGCAGGCAGCATTTGTACCATCTCCAGCTCAGAATTTCATCATGGTCAAGACGCACCCCACGCATGTCGATCTGATGACCTTAAACCCTAGTCATCAACAACACCAAAGCCTCTCATTATGCTACACCATCTACCTGCACTTAAAATAACGGAGCCCTGCTTATACGTATCTAGATACACATGGCTCGCTTCAAACGCGTGTTTTGCAATTCCCCGCTTGCCCGCGCGCACACACACACACACACACACACAAACACACACACACACACACACATACACACACACATAGAAATAAAGACCCTACACGTTAACACATGCACATATTCACACACACAGAAATAAAGATTCTACACGTTAACACATGCACTTACACACACAAATAAAGACTCCACATGTACTAACGCAGCTTATTGAATCATGGCACGTATGCCTTTTCATGGTCTTACCTCCAAGATGCCGCACATTGTGCTGCATCATCTGCCCACACAAACACAGCTCACAGAGCCCTACCCATACAAACATACACCATGGCCGCACATTATACTGCATCATCTGCACACACACACACACACACACACACACACACACACACACACACACACACACACACACACACACACACACACACACACACAGCTCACGGAGCCCTACCTACACAAATGTACACAGTGATGCTCGCTGCTGCTGATTTTTTTAAAGCAGGGTTGGACCGCCGCAAGGAAAGCTAGCTGTTTCTCAAATGTCCACCACCTGCCTCCACTATGCTCACCACTATGTCCACCACTATGCTCACCACCTGCTACCAATATGCTCACCACTATGTCCACCACTATGCTCACCACCTGCCTCCACTATGCTCACCACCTGCCACCGCTATGCTCACCACCTGCCACCAATATGCCCACCACCTGCCACCGCTATGCTCACCACCTGCCTCCACTATGCTCACCACCTGCCACCAATATGTCCACCACCTGCCACCGCTATGCTCACCACCTGCCTCCACTATGCTCAACACCTGCCTCCACTATGTCGTTCACCACCTGCCACCACTATGCTCTCACCACCTGCCTCTGCACAGATCACGGAGCCCTACCTACAGATATACCGTGGCCTCCTGCCTCCCCTGTTTGGCCAGCTTGACTTCACGCCCCTTTTTGGGTTCTTGATTCTCCAGGTGTGCAGTCGACCTGGTGTGCTTGACACATGGTAGTCAGTCTAGTCTAGTCTAGTCTAGTTTAGGACTGTATGAGTAGGGCACACCTTGCAAGAACTGTGGGCACACATTTCGATTACTTAAGTAGTACACGTGGGGCACAGAAAAGACGTGAGAAACTGTAGTCAGTCTGTAATCAACCTGGTGTGCTTGACACATTGTAGTCAGTCTAGTCAGTCTTCCAAAGAAGCATGGGTGAGCAGGGTGCGGGAGGAGGACAGGAATGTGTTCCTCCCGTTTGGGTCAAAATCGGCATCTCCTGTTTCTGCAGGTGAAATGACGAAATTCCCAATGCCAGTGTAATCTGGCACATACTGGTATGGTACATATACACCGGTAAAAGCCTGTACAAATCCCTACCCATATATAGTCAAGTATGCATACACATTTGTATTCAAGTATGTGCATACACAAATGTAGGCAAGAGTATGTGCATACACATTTGTATTTAAGTATACGCATACACATGTGTTAGGGTCCTCGCCGAATATGTCAGTGTACATCTTCTTGAATATTGTAATTTTTGCAGTGGCTGCAATAAATAATGTAAGGCTCGATCCGAGCAGAAGTAGAGAGTGGTGCTAACTATCCCAATGAACCAACCAGGGTACCCCTGGCAAATTTAGACGGTGGTACTAATGAACATATTCAGGCCTGTACACTGTACGGTGTACGGTACGGTTTGCTTTTTACTGTACGTAACGTAGTTTTGTAAATTACGGCGGGATTACGATTTTGGAGGATCGTGATTTACTGTTAGTACAGTAATTTACTTTACAGTGTTCGGTACAGTGCCAAGCTGGCACTGCCAGTGCAATTTTGGCCTCAGAAAGGCATCTTCACCCCCAAAACCTCCCATTTCCACCTCCAGCATGCTCCTCTCACGTGTAGACGCCATGCTTCCCTTAACAACCCTGAGGCTGTGCTGGAGCTGCATCAGCTGGGGGAAGGGCCTAGTAGTGGCTTGCATGGATATTTATAGTCGGACGCACTACTTGATTCCTAATTAATAATTTGTGTTTTATTCTTTGACAATTGTCGCAAAAAGAAAAAAATGGATTGGGCCAAAATTGGATCCGAACGGCCAAATTATGGTCAAAACTGTACTCTGTACGGTGGCACGGTCTTTTACGGTTTGACACTGTAATTTTGGCCGACGGAATTTGAACCGTACTAAATGGAGTAATTACGGTCAAAAATCCAACTTTACGGCGGACGTGCACAGGCCTGATCAGAATGCCAGGGTGCCCTCGGTGATGGCCTTGTTGCACCCTTACCTGTCAGATGACACGTGGCACATCTGTCACGTGACACCTGTCAGATCACATGTGACACATCTGTCAGATAACACGTGACACATCTGTCAGATAGGCTTATTATATTAATTAGTGTTTGTAACATCTCCACATGACCACGCTAATGGTTGGGGCTGAGGGCCTCTGAACCGCCAGCTGTGCACACCACTTTCCCCACGCACAAAAGCCGTGTACACAGCTGGCGGTTCAGAGGCCCTCAGCCCCAACCATTAGCGCGGTGATGTGGAGATGTTACAAATACTAATTAATATAATAAGCCTAGAACCTGGCAGGTCCAGTGTTCAAAAGGCAAGGATGAATAATCAACTTGGAGAATTCATAACTAACTGCAACCCAAACGCTGCAACCTGCCTAGTAGCTGAGTACTTTGCTGTCAGACAGCAACACTTAAACCCCTGTTCCCCTATGTCCAGACTAGGGATAAGAAAAACAACAGTTGTCGCTGCTTGCATATTTTAAAGAAAAGAATGTACGCAGGCAGTGAAAACCACTCCCCACATTAATTAAGGAGTAAGGAGCCACTTTGTTACCGGGTACCGTAAAATTTCATCAAAGGAAAAAGGAAAAGATCGATGGCGTTGGAGTGTTGCATAGGTAATTTGGAACAGGCAATGAGAGTGGAAACGTGATTGGTTCGTTGCCCTCCTGCTTTCACACCTGCAGGCAATGAGAGTGCTTTCACACCTGCTTTCACACCTGCAGGCAATGAGAGTGGAAAAGTGATTAATTTGTTGCCTTCCTGCTTTCACACCTGCAGGACGTTGTCGAAGTTATGGCCCCCACTTACACCATGGGCTTGCACGACCACGACACCTCCACGCGATGGACCACTTCAGACGTGATGTGCTACTTAGATGGATTCTAGTCGACGTCTGGCACACTGAGTACTTATGTAGCAAACGTTGTAATTGAAAGGAACGCGCTTGTTACCAATTGTCATAATGTGCATCCTAATTTGGGCAGTTTTGTTATTTTTGAGGGGGGGTAAACAAATCTTCCTTTTTATGATGCGCTGGAGATGCATGCCTTCCATACACCGTGATGCCATGGTCGCTAAAACTTTCTTCCTTTGTCTTTGAATCGCTAAACACGCCCTGCCTTCCGTAGAACATTGCCTCAGTCACCGGCGCATTTCTCAGCGTTCCGAATGTTTTGATCATCAGACAGGATTGAACGAAAACCACTCCCCACGAACATCAATTAAGGGGGATGGAGCCACTTTGGTATTGGGTACTGTGAACTGTGAAGCTCCTCCACCAAGGAAAATAAATCCATAAGCTCAGAAAAAGAAAAAGAAAAAACTACGCAGGCAGTGAAAAACACCCCACATTAATTAAAGTAAGGTAGTAAGGGGAGTGTTACAAGGATGGCCTACAGCCCGAGACTCTGGCTGTTCAATTGGCTGGTGAAACGAAATCAACCAGTGTCAAAATTGAAACTAAATCTGACAGACTTGAGGAGTCTGTATGAGTCTTGATTCAGGAATGCATTGATCTCGAAATCAGTGATACTGTGATGACAAGCCAGAAAGGAATAAATTCAGAGCTCGAAGGAGCAAACGCATGCAGAGTCTTAAGGTAAGGTAAGGTTACATCGCTATATATGCCTCTGGTGGGCATCTGAGCGGAGCTTGGAAAAAAGGCTGTAACCAAACCAAAAAACGCTAGAAAAATCAAGGGAACAGGGCTAGGCACTTAGCTACAAAAGAGGCAACACCAAAAATATCAGGTTGGTTCATAAAGGTCCTCAAACGAGCTGGGCTATCCTCAAATTGAGGTGGGAAGATAAGCTGTTGCTGTGTGCGAAGTCTGACAAGATGTTCATGCGGACAGTCCAACAAAATGTGTTCCTCATCCTGAATTTTGCCATCCACATCTGTCACAGATCCTGAGCTTATAAGGCCTTCTATTCCTGTCATGCCGCATTCTTTGGACCAGAAAATTGTGGCCAGAAAGGCGAAGGCAAGAAAGTGCGCGGCTGAGGTTGCTGGGAATGTCCAAGCGAAGGTAGAGAGGCAACACAGGCTTTTGATTTCGTTTTCTGTCATCCCACCATCCAGAAGTATTCCCCAAAGGTACATCGAAATGTGTGTGATATGTCCTCATAATTCTGCTGGAATGGTGAGCTTCATGTAGTGTCAAAATGTAAAGATCTCTCCAGCCCCCAATGATATGTTCACGTAGAGTGAGTTCAAACTGTCCTAGATTGATAGTCTGACGAGATCGCAGAGTCTTAAACATTCCTTCAAAAAAGTCTCTGTATCTCATGCGCAGCTCGCACACTTCAGCACTCTTGCAAAAGAAAAGCACATGCTTCTCATCTTGAACTTCTCCACACTCACATTTATCACAAATGCTAGAACCACGTGGTGCACCATGTCATTTGCAAGACTCCACTCTCAAATGGTGTGCACGCAATATGAACCTGCTAAAATTCCTCAACACATGTTTGTCCAAATCCTTGTACAAGCAGGAGGGGGTAGAAAATGGAGAACCGCTAGGACCACTCTCAGAACTCCCACACCACTTGTGATACGTCACTGCTTTCTTGTTTACTGCGCGAGGACATGGAAAATTAGCTTCCCTCCATACCTTCAAATGTCTGAAACGCAAATCGCAAATGAACTCTTGCATGGGAACCTGTGTAGTCACACAGCATTTTTTGTATAAAATTGCACTACGTTGCAGTCCATTGAACGCATTCGAGACTTAAGCAGACCAGCAAGAACTATAAAAAGAAGCAAGATGCAATTCTGCTCAGCAAGGTAAGGTAAGAAGGTTACATCACTATATATGCCTCAAAGGGCATCTCAGCGGAAGTTTGGAAAAAGCCTGTAACTAAACCTGGCTAAACAAAAGAAACAGAAGCTAGAGGCAACATGAAACAGATGGATGACCGAGTACCGTAAAGCTCCTCCACCGTGAAAAGGAATGGGAATCAGGAGGGCTGCAAGCTTGACCAGAAACCATCTCCTGATGAGATTTGATATTAGTGCTGGAAAGGGCACGTCTGGTATGGACAAGTTTGGCAGGGTAATTGACAGAATGAACATAAAGCTTGGAAGCAAGTTTCTTAGCTCTTTAAGAATCAAGACCCAGCTCCGTAAAAGGCTCCAGCGTAGATGGTGCCACCCACATCCAAAAGGATGGTGTGGAGGGTAGCTAATAACGGAGGCTCCTTGAGGGATGGAGCAGAGGCCTTTGTGCTGTTCCTGTGCGGCGCTCAGCTGGTTCTGCGGGCTAGTGTCCTCACAGTACTTGACCTCGATGAGGTGATTGTCTTATTGAAGAATGATGAGAACTTAAGGCGGTGCTGTCTGGGGAAGGTGGATCTGCCAATGGTTGGCGGTGCAGCTGAGTTGCCCCCTGCCACTCCTAAGAACCCATCGTCCTCCATTGCTAGTCTGTTTCTTTTTCCCGCAGAGATGGGAGCAACCGGTACAGCACCCAGACGGCTGGAGGTACACCTATTTTTGTCTGAGAAGCGGGGTGGAAAGAGCCATTTTGGTGTATTCCTGGTTTCAGTTGTATTGGGAATCTGAAGTTTATGCATAGCCAGCCGTTCGCTGCTACCTATATCCATGCAGACAAAGCAGGATCCTAGGGAGCCTGCCTTGCTGGTGCCTTCGAAGATCATGCTGCATGCTAAGTTGTGTCTCTCACTGATCATATTTCTTATTTGCGTGTATTTGCATCTAGAAAGGATATGCAGGGTACTGTCAAGTTGAGGGCAGAGGGGACAAGTTAGGTTTCAAGTTAATGAGTGCTTAAACCATACCGCATGCTTTTGGTTGTACAGGGTTCTTGTTCTGTACTTCATAATGATGCACTTGGTTTGTAACGATACACATACCCTCCAAATGTCCAGACCGGTATCTCAGACAAAGACGTCTATTTTTACATGGTTTTAACAGGGACATAGGATGCTGTTAGGTAAGCATTGCTAGCGGCTCCATTGGCAGTGCCCTCTTTGATAAGGGTCTGGTAGTACTCATAATTGTTTGCTACGGTAGTATTGGCAATTCCTAGTTTGTGGAGGGGGTGCATGTGTGCTTGCAAGGCGTCATGGTAATTGGATAGGTACCAATACTCGGCACATCAACTGTTTCGTGCGAGTCTTATTGATAGTTTGGGGCGCCTTCGGACCAGGAAAGGCCTACAAGGTGGAAAAACAATCCAGCAGAGGAGTGGCTTATTTGCATCGCTGTATTCTTGTATGCTTCTACCTGTTGTGTATCTCCACGCCTGTGTGCTCTCTGCTCATGCTTGTATGCGAGAGCATAACTCTGCTAGTGCTACTCATCTTTGGCTGGCTGCCACACCGCTGCGCCTTACCGGAGGCCGTTTACCCAGACATTCTTGTTCTCATTGTATTGTACCTTAGAATGACTAGGCCGACAAGTATAACCAGAGACCTTACATGGTACAGGGCCTTTTATAATATTTATTTGAACGTTCACGCTGTCAATTGTTGACCAAACTATTAGACTTAGGAAATAATTAAAGGTTGACCAAAACTATTTAGGGGGAAAAAAGGTTACCTATAAGACTGCCACGTCCAGCTTATTGAACAGGACATCCAGAAACTCTCAACTGTCAACCAAGTAACTGCTTGTCACATGATTTGTCGGGCGTGACAGTGCTCTCCAGTACCATTATTAGCAATCAACTCTTACTATGAGCCAGTTTCAGGCCAAGCCTGCGTCCCTTACCATCCTCAGCAACATTAATTTTTCGCTTTTGTTGAAGGCGGGTTTTACAGCACTCAGTGGCTCATTTTGAATACCTAAGTGGTACATTACCAAAATGGCTCCCTTTAAATATTTAGGTGGGGAGTGGTTGGTTGTTTTCTCTGCCTGCGTAGTTTTTGGTTTTCTTTTTCTTTTTCTAGCAGCCAGTTTCTCAGTTTCTGAATTCCCTGGTGCAGATGCACGCTCGTTGTTTGGCAAGTCACAAGATAAAGTGTATAATCACCCTAGATCAAGGATGAGTGTTTTTCGGGTTGTGGTGACTGCCTCATGCTTTAGTAAAGCAGCAAATGGCAAAAGCAGGGAGAGGGGTCTGCTTTGCAACGAGAGTTGCTTTGTTTGCCTCATCTTGTGCCGTGACTTACCTTAAACAATTCCCTCCGCCACCCTGTTCGTTTCCAAACCACATTGTTTGGTATCCACAACGGCAGAGATCACCCCCCAAAACAACGCATTAGGTGGGGGAAGAGGCTCTTTCAAGCGCAATGGCTTCCGCTCTGTTCCGTTCAAGGGCTTTTGTTTTACTGTTAGAGACCCCCAGAGCCGTTTGGCAGGGTTGCCCAGACACGCGCTCACCTAGAACACGACTTCAACAGCACATGGCACCTGGGAGCGCAGAAACCTCCAGCAAGCAGACCAATTTGCATAGACAACACATTCTGGTGGCAGTTTATTTCTCTACTCTCAGTGCTGCTCCAAAAGCAAAAAGGGGGAATTCATCACTAAAACCTAGACAGGACCTGCTTTTAACCGTGCTCACAATTCCCACTTTTTACATTTTCCTTCATCAAACATCATGCAAACAATCCTGAAAGCCGGACAGCAGCAGGTGGTGGACCGCAGGGTCGGTGGCCAGCGCGCGGTGGGCCCCAAGCCCATCCCAGCAGCGGCCCGCGCCCCCCAACGCACTCTCCGCCAGGATGTGCGCACCGCAGCCATCGCTAACCCAGCAGCGGTGTCAAAGGAGATGCAGGACAAGTGTGTGAACGCCATCCGCTTCTTGGCCATCGACGGTACGTAGGGGTGGGGATTGCGCCTCTCTCTGTCCCTTGTGCGGCAATTGTGTGTGTGTATGTGTGTCAATGGGAGTTTGTGGGGGGGAGAGAGAGAGAGGATGACACTTGCATCTTTGATGATGCTTTTTGACGGGTGCGGTGGTTCCTATGTGTTCTCCTGCACGTTTCGCGTCCCCGCAGCTCCCTTTGCATCCATTCCAACCGTGACGTGCGTTCGTACTCGTGTACGTATACCTGGCGTGTGCCATTGCTTGCATCGCCAGTGTGTTTAGTCGAAGAGCGTCCCTAAATCCAGGACGTGTCCATCCCTTGTCCGCGCCCCTGACACATCTTCTTGCCCCATCGTTTGTACTCCGACAGGCGTGAACAAGGCCAAGAGTGGTCACCCCGGTATGCCTATGGGCTGCGCGCCCATGGGCTACCTCCTCTTCAACGAGGTGATGAAGCACAACCCCAAGAACCCTCAGTGGTTCAACAGGGACCGCTTCGTGCTGTCTGCCGGCCACGGCTCTATGTGAGTGTGCTCCCCAGCGGCGATGCGTGTCTTTTGTTTTGCTTTCATCTCGGTTGGCGTGTGCGCCACGGCCGCGGTGGTCTTCCATTTCGCACATTTACCCTGGCATCCCCTTTCATGTCGTGTCGTTCCAATTACAAAGCCATGGCATAATCAGGGAGCGCATTGATACCTTGAGCGGAGGAAACACGCCTCCACGTTAAATCCACATCAGCAACATCCCCTCCCAACTCTGCTGTCCCTGCACAGGTTTCTGTACAGCCTGCTGCACCTGAACGGCTACGACAGCGTGTCGGTGAGTGACGGGTTGGGGCGCAGTCTAGTAGCTACATTTTTGGAGGCCGGACCGTGAACTTCGCAGTCAGCATGGGCAGTCATTGGTTGCAAACCCAGGGAATCCATTTCTGACATTGTCTGTTACTGGCAAACCAAGCAAACACGCTTGCGCACTCTCTCACACGCACACTCTCTCACTCACACACACATACTAACACACACACACACACACACACACACACACACCATCACACACATACACACACACATACACCCTCACACACACACCCTCTCTCCCCTCACAGATGGATGACCTGAAGAGCTTCCGTCAGCTCAACTCCGCGACCCCTGGTCACCCCGAGAACTTCATGACCAACGGAGTGGAGGTGACAACCGGCCCTCTGGGCCAGGGCATTTGCAATGCCATCGGTCTGGCTGCCGCTGAGGCCAACCTGGCTGCCCGCTTCAACAAGCCCGATGCCCCCAAGATTGTGGACCATTACACGTAAGTGCTATTTCTCCTTGTGTGTGTGTGTGTGTGTGTGTGTGTGTGTGCATCCAGCAAGCTTCCTGAATAATGCTCCAGGCGCTTTTGCACATACCTCTGTCAAAGCTGTTAGTCCTGCTTATGGGGCGATTAGTCACTGCAAATTAAGAGTGGAAAAAAAAATCACAAGCAACTGTCGTCATGCCTGAATTTGACATGAAGGTCTGATAATTATTCCTCCCATTCCTTTTTTACCCGCTATGAATGGAATTCAACCTCCCTGTTTGTTGTGCAGCTACTGCATTGCCGGTGATGGCTGCATGATGGAGGGTATCTCCACCGAGGCCTCCTCCCTGGCAGGCCACTGGGGCCTGGGCAAGGTCATTGCCCTGTACGATGACAACAAGATCTCCATTGACGGCCACACAGAGATCTCCTTCACAGAGGATGTCCTGAAGCGTTACGAGGGCATGGGCTGGCACGTGCTGCACGTCAAGGTGAGCATGAGAGGGAGATGTTTTGGGTGCACAGAGCAAGGGGTGCTTCTTAGTCAAGATTGTTGGACGAATGCTTTACTTTTCTCCTTGTCCTTGCTGCTGCCAATTGCACATGCTCACACACACGCACTTGCATGACAAGACACGTGCATATAACACACAGGATGGCAACAACGATTACGACTCCATCCGTAAGGCCATCGCCGATGCCAAGGCTGTCACAGACAAGCCCACCATCATCAAGGTCTCTACCTTGATCGGCTACGGCAGCCCCAACAAGGCTGACTCACACGATGTGCACGGTGAGCATGTGTGGGCGTTCTTCGGTCTGTTCACCTAGTTGCTGGAAAATGTCATAAAAAGTATTATCTTGGACTGTGCGGCACTGCTCAAGGTTTACCCTTTTGTGTGCATGAGGGTGGGTCATGCCTTAGCCGAGCCTTAACTAGCCATTTGTGAGCATGGAAGACAGTGAGAGCCGACGAGGTTGTCAGTGTTGGGTGTCATTGTGAAAAGTCGATGTTTCTAAGCTAATGTAGTTGAAATTGATGTGAGCATGGAAGACAGTGAGAGCCGACAAGGTTGTCAGTTTTGGGTGTCATTGTGAAAAGTCAATGTTTCTAAGCCAATGTAGTTGAATTTGATGACCATCAGAATAGCAGCAGCAAGGTAAGTCTTGCGGCGTGGTAACTCGCAACTTTATAGTGCTCCTAAAAGCACTGATGTGTCAGTTCACATTGCTGCGTATTTTTCCAGTGATTGGATTCAAAAGGGCGAGTTATTTCTTGCAACATCACCACCCTAGATGCTTAGCTGTTCTTTCTGAGTGAGTTGGTACCAGTGCTGGCCACCCACAGGTCATGTGCAGCATGAAGAGCAACAGAAGCGACATCGTTTTGCAGGGCGACAAATCAGAATTCCCACACTCACCCCTCCCATATGCTGTGCATCGTTCCATCCCAGAAAAAACACTCACATGCACACAAAGACACAAGCCCTGTGCACGCATGTTCACTTACTCAAAATACTCATCATACGCACACAATACACACAGGTGCCCCTCTGGGTGCTGAGGAGACCGCTGCCACCCGCAAGAACCTGGGCTGGGAGTTCGGCGAGTTTGATGTGCCCCAGGACGCCCTGGCCATCTTCCGCCAGGTGTGTAGGAAGCTTGCATAGGAGGCAGTGGATGACGCGACTGGTGCAGACTGGTCAATTATGTGGGCATGCTATGGCTGGACTCGTCTTTTGTCATAACATCGCAAATTTGGGCCAAAGCATGCTTGACCTGCCTGGTGAGAGGGTAATTTTCACAAAATCCCTCAGACGCTTTGCAAGTAATGCATGTCTGCTTAAGTAAGTCATGGAGCATGTTGTCCAGTATGGAAACAGGAACTTGTAACCTTTTCTAGTCAGCAGTAAGTGTTCTGCCAAGTGGCTGGGAATGAAGGACAGGAAATTATCGGGTGCGCCTTCTCCCAGCACACACGCTCCTAATCCCCTTCTTAATTTGCGCACAGGCTATCGATGAGGGTGCCAAGAGCGAGGCTGCCTGGAAGGCCGACCTGGAGACCTACGCCAAGAAGTACCCAGCTGAGGCTGCGGAGTTCAAGGTGGGAGAGGGGAAGGGGCTTGGAAATGAGGCTAGAGAGAGGAAGACTAAATGCCTCATTATCTCTAAAAGTTTTACAACTTCAGATGTCCAAGATGCCCTGTGACTCTCAATCGATATGGAAGATGAGCCTGTTTGACGGGTCAGTTCACCGCCCCTCCCTCCCGTTTCCATCCTCGCAGCAACTCATCAGCCGTGAACTCCCCAAGGACTGGGAGAGCGCCCTGCCCACCTTCACCCCTGAGGACAAGGGCCTGGCCACCCGCCAGCACAGCCAGACCATGCTCAACGCACTGGCCCCTGCCCTGCCCGGCCTCATTGGTGAGCATGGGCCGTGATAAGTTTTTTCATGTTTGTGCGATTACAGTTCAATGCTTCCTTGGTTTTATTTAAGTGATGGAATATCACTGTTTTTAATCACAATAGAGGCATTGTTCAAAGGAAGACGTATTTTGGCATGGAGGGTGGGAGAGGGGGATGACTCCGTGCCCTAGCTTCAATGTTTTTTTGACAAATAAATCATTTTGGCCTCTTTTGGAAGATAATGGTGTGAAAAATGTGCTTCACCAGAAATTATACCATCTGTGAGACAAGCAGCCGCTCTGACTCCAGCGCATCATTCCCAGTGTGGTTTAATATTTCTGGAACCTTTCTGTGATGCACCCTCCTCGCTTGAATAAATGCAACAATTCCAAAGTCCATGCAGCTATCTGACACTTTGATTGTGCTCGTCCTCCTTCCACCTGTTCATCATCGAGCAGGTGGTGTGCTTCTAGTCACCAAGTGTGCCTCTGATGTGATTCAGGTGGTTCCGCTGACTTGGCCCCTTCTAACCTGACACTGATGAAGATGTTCGGTGACTTCCAGAAGGGACAGGTGAGCTGAGGAGTGCAGTCCCTGTTTGTTGGCTTCGATCCGGTCAATCAAAATGTGCACAGATTGTTGTTTCTGCTCAGATTTGATATTATCTTTTTAGCATGCACGTATATGCTGCTTTGATACAGATATAAACATGTTGTGTAACTGCTATTGATCGTACTTTTGCAGTACGGTGAGCGCAACCTCCGATTCGGCGTGCGTGAGCACGGCATGGGAGCCATCTGCAACGGCATTGCCCACCACAACTCCGGGCTTATCCCTTACTGTGCCACCTTCTTCATCTTCACGGATTACATGCGTGGAGCAATGAGGATGTCTGCACTGTCCGAGGCTGGTGTCATCTACGGTGAGGATTGCCCTGGATTGTTCTTGCTATGAGAGTCAGCTATCACCAGCTAACTTCTCCAGTGATTCAAGTGAATGGGGATGACTTATATCGTGCTTTTCCCCTTGACGGCCCAGAGTGCCGTGTCACCTTCAATGGTTAAAGCAGTGAAGGTCACACGGGTGGGTGCCCTATGCGTTGCATGCGTGGTGCGGGGTTCTCCACTCGCGCTCTATGTGGCTTTGTCCAGCCAGTACCAGATCTGGCAGTTGATTAAGCTGTGGCTTGTTTCAACTGCCAGATCTGGTAGTGGATGTGTTTAGTTTAGCTTGGATTACGAAGGCCTCCAGTCTGGCATGGCTGCTCAACCTATAGGTCCCAACAAATAAATCAATCAAAAAGATCGACAGCTGCACTTCTGTATACAATGCCATTCTGCAAATCACCAAAAGCATCCTTCATCTGTCTAGTCCAACAATTAGCACCAGATTCCCCAAGGGAAATATCTGCTTTCAGAACATCGCGTAAAGTATTGCTGTTTGAATCAACCATCCTGTTCCAAAATTTTGAAGTCGATATGGACCCCCACAAGGAGCATAAACAGCTCTTGAACTACCAACAGATATGCAAATGAATCAATGTTGTCTGACTCAAATGAAATGATGTGCTTGAATATTGGAATGTGGGTCAGGTATATTATATATTGATCTGAGCGTGCTGTAACATCGAGGCTATAAATTGTTCTGGAAGGCTGGAGGTTTACAAGTGTGGTCTAGCAGAGCCTCTTGTTCGATGTCTGAGAACAAATGAGGCAATCCCTTGCCTGCATCCCTGTAATCATCACCCGTTTAATCACGTCCTCATCATCTGTCTGACATACTGGCTTCTAAAGCTACCAAGGTGTCATTGCTCAAATCAAACCGAGTGCCCAAATCCCCTCCTCTTGCGCAGTGATGACCCATGACTCCATCGGCCTGGGTGAGGATGGCCCCACCCATCAGCCTATTGAACACTTGTCTTCCTTCCGTGCCATGCCCAACATGCTGATGGTTCGCCCTGCTGGTGGCAACGAGGTGGCTGGGGCCTACAAGGTAGGGCTGTGATTGTGCTCTGTTTTAAGCTGTGCCACGTCACAGTGCCTTTTTTCCTTTTTGGATTTGTACTGCCTCGTGCTCACGTCTTTACCGGTACGATGGTCTCTGAATTAGTTTAATTTTTGCAACAGATTGCAGCATGTGTGCCATGTTACTGTGAATCTTCTCTCACAGCCAAAGCCTCCTGCTTTTTCCAACCTACCAGCAATTGTCATATCTCGGTAAGACTTAGTTGTGATGCCCCAAGCGCGCAAAGATTTCCCAATCTACCTTGCCTGACCAAACTTATGCCCCCTGACCACGCAGGTCGGTGTAGAAAACCGCAAGCGGCCAACTTGCATTGCCCTGTCGAGGCAAAATATGCCTAACCTCCCAGGCACCAGCCGCGAGGGCGTTCAGAAGGGCGCCTACATCATCAAGGACTGCCAGGGCACCCCTGACATTATCTTGATGGGGACCGGCTCCGAGCTGGAGCTGGCCTACGGGGCGGCAGAGGTATGTGTGCTTGTTTGTTTTTAACAGCAGCGACAAGCGAATATGGAATATGACGAGAAAATATATGCCTGGGTGTGCGTATTGCTGGTGTCTGGAGGCTGCATGCAGATCTATGCACAAAATGTGACATACATACTAAGCACTACAGAGGGCGCGGGCGAATGAGCGGAATGCTAACGTCTGGTTCCTGTCCTTGTGCACATGCAGACCTTAGAGAAGGAGGGCAAGAAGGCACGTGTGGTCTCCATGGCCTGCTGGGAGCTGTTTGAGGAGCAGCCACAGGCCTACAAGGACAGTGTGCTGCCCCCCACCGTGCTCAACCGCGTCTCAGTGGAGGCTGGCACCAGCTTCGGATGGGAGAGGTGAGCTTGTGTCCTTGGTCCTGCTAGCAGCCTGCCTTCATGCTGAGAAAATCCAGGGAGCTTGTTGAAATGCATTTAGTTGTTGGTGTTTGGTTACGCGGCACATACCCACCTCCATTGGTGTCTCTTAGACAAATCTGTTGCCTTCTGCACAAAATATGGGAACAAGTGCTCATGCACGCACACCTACAATTCTCCGTGGTTGAGCTTAAGCGATACAACTGTCAACCAGCAAGTTGAGTATACCTAGGCTCAGATTCCATCCTCCGTGCTGGCCTACCCTTTCCATGGAGTGCACAGTCCCTTAATTTCTGAGCATATCAACTGTGCCGTCAAGTACTCATCCAGCGCTACCCGTGCGGGGAATGGGCGCTAGGACCTTTTTTGTCGGCGCCAATTATGTCTTTTCTATGTCATGCCCGTGTACAATGTTTTTCCATTCAGTGTGCAGCAGTTTGATGCTTAGGTTCAGCATAGGATGCCAGCATTTAGATGCACTAGGACCACAACGACCCACTACGTGCTTGTGTGATGCTGCTGTGCGCCTGCTGCTGCCCCAAACCCGATTCTCTGTTTGCCTGAGGTGTTTGGCCCCCCCGCCCAGCGGACCAGCGGACGAGGGGGCAAGTAAAAATGTGTTTACGGTAGCGCTGTTTGAATTGATTTAAAAATTGAATTGAAGACAATTAAAACCCACTTAAATACGATGGTTCACGTGCAGGTACATTGGCCTGAAGGGTGTGCACGTTGGTGTGGACTCCTTCGGTGCCTCTGCCCCCGCCCCGGCTTTGTATGAGAAGTTCGGCATCACCCCTGCCGGTGTGCTAGCCGCCGCAAAGAAGGTCTTGGCCTAAGCGTACATGTCTGGCATGTGAATTCAGATATCCGCATGAATTGGCAGGCCTAAGTCTGCCCCTAAGGGTGTCAGCGCCGTCTGGCGTGTGAAGCCGGCATAGGATTCTGTATGCCGGGCTTTTAGTCTCAAACCATGCCGTTGCAGAAATGCAAAGGCACAATTAGGGATGGGTGTAATCTTTTGTACTTTCGAACAATCCTTGGTATTGACCAATCCTAGAACATATTAATTTGTACGAGTATGGCAGATTCCATAAAAGAGGAAATGCCATGCAGAAGGGGCCATATATGTTGCCTTCTATATTTTCAAGGCATTAATTTTGCTTTTATGAGATGAAATCCTGTGTTGCACAAGAGCTACTGACCCCTTCTAAGTTTAGTTTAGTTTGAATTACAAAGGCCTCCAGCCTGGCATGGCTGCTCAACCTACAGGTCCCAACAAATAAATCAATCAAAAAGATCGACAGCTGCACTTGTAAATGTGTAAACTTTTTCTGAGTTATGTTGAAAAAAAACCTTTGATATCACCTTCAGAAATATCATCAAATAAGTGGATTAACTGGTGCCGTAAATGTTGGGTATCGATACATGAAAGAGAGGGTAACAAGGATGGCCTACAGCCCGAGTCTCTGGCTGATGGCAATTGGCTGGTGAAACAAAATCAACCAGTGTCGAAAATTGAAACTAAATCTGACACAAACTTGAGGAGTCTGTATGAGTTTTGATTCAG
>Ga0307945_1001403_pt1 | contig 18757 bp, 23 predicted proteins | sample OrgLakmetagen228_FD_201818 | JGI IMG/M metagenome (GOLD analysis project Ga0307945, IMG submission 201818) | Saline water microbial communities from Organic Lake, Antarctica - #228 | ecosystem: Environmental > Aquatic > Non-marine Saline and Alkaline > Saline | place: Antarctica: Organic Lake...
GTACGTAAAATGCGTGAAGGCACAGGCTGTACGTTGAATGCGAGAAGGCAAGGGCTGTACGTAAAATGCGTGAAGGCACACGCTGTACGTTGAATGCGTGAAGGCACACGCTGTAAGTGAAATGCGAGAAGGCACAGGCTGTACGTTGAATGCGAGAAGGCAAGGGCTGTATGTTGAATGCGTGAAGGCACACGCTGTACGTTGAATGCGTGAAGGCACAGGCTGTACGTGCCCGATGTATGCACTTTGAGCACAGTCACGAGTATAAAGTACTCAGGCAATGCAGGAGCGGAAAACAAACTCTGGTCGGGTGTCACGATAGTCACAATGCGCCAAGCTCCCCATCACTCACGAACATGGAGTACGCAGCTGAACACGCAGCTGAACACGCACACGCACACGCACACGCACACGCACACGCACACGCACACGCACACACAGCTGAACACGCACACGCACACATAGCTGAACACGCACACGTACACACACACACGCAACATGCACAGCAGCAGGCAAAGCGCAACACGCACCTCCATCCAGACCCCATTGCTCAGCTGCAAACCCTCCCTATGATGTCCTGGCGGCGGCAGCAGCACTTGCGGCGTCAGCTGCCCGTTCGCATCATACTGCTGCTGCTGCTGTTGTCGTGGGGGTACCAGCATTAGCTGCCCGTTTGTGTCGTACTGCGGTGTCTGCACGTTTTCGTTGCTGTACTGCGGCAGCAGCACGTTGCCGTGCACGTCATACTGCGGCTGCTGCTGCTGAGAAAGGGGGGGGAGGAGCTGGCCGTACGCATTGTGGTGAAGGTTTTGGGGGAGCACTGATCCAGGGAGCAGTGAGCTGTTGTCGACGGCATCTGGCTCCTCAGCAAGAGTGGGGAGCGTGCCTGTGATTGTGTGTGTACATTTATTGTGTGTGTACGTTTGTCAGTATGTGTGTGTGTGTTTGTCAGTACGTTTAAGTTTGTCGGTGTGTGTGTACATTTGTTTGTCAGTGTGTGTGCACGTTGGTCAGTGTGTGTACGTTGGTCAGCATATGTGTGTTTGCCAGTGTACGTGCGCTTTGGAATACAGATCCAGGGAGCAGTAAGTTGTTGTCAATGGTCTATGGTTCCTCAGTGAGGAGCGTGTCTGTGTGTCAGTGTTTGCAAGAGCTTACTATTGTTTACTAGTGTGTGTCAGCCTTTGAACTGCATCATCCTTTTTAGGACCCTACAGAACGCTGCCAAATCTGTTGTGAGGTCAAAGCTTGCATCGCCCTCAAACTTGATCTCACATGTCATGCAGATCAGTCAACCTTCTGAACAACGCGTGGTCACACAAACAACACACACATACCACCAGCTGCTCTTGCTGCTTTCATGAAGACACACACACACACACACACACGCACACACACACACACACCATCAGCTGCTCTTGCTGCTGTTGCTGTACTGCCGCTGTTTCCGCTCTTATTATTAAGCCTAATAATACAAACAAACAACGCACGGATCAACTGCTGCTGCCGCTTTTGAGGGTCTCGCACTGCATCCATGTGCAGCCCTGGATGCCCGCTAGCTAGGTCTCAGAGTGCGTGACCCAATAAACCATCAAACATGCGTTCGATTCTCCTGCAACCAAACGTACCAATCATCAACTGCTGCTGCCGCTTTTGAGGGTCTAATGCCGCATCCATGTGCAGCCCTGGATGCCCCTCTGCGTTTGAGTTGACCAAATCTACGAGAGCGCGTCTGTCAATGGTGGCCGCCTGTGAACAGACACACACACACACACACACAAAACACACACACACACACAAGCAACATGTAGTGTCTCACGTGCACGTGTAAAAGAACATGGCTGAGATGCACATTATGCAGGTGAGCGATTGCAGCGTACTTGCGATTCCTTACTAAGTCGCGCTAAACACCCACCCACCCCCACTCAACCCCAACCCCACACTCACACCCACGCCCACGTACATGCACACGCGCACACATTACACATGCATCAACATGCACACACATACACATGTGAACGAGGCATATGTGGGACCGACCTTTGTCAGCCGCTGCTCCATTTTGAGCAGCGAGTTCAAGCCTAGCTCTGACCCTTTGTCCTTAAATAAGCCAAGCTCCTCCTGAATGCAGTAGGGGCACAATTCAATTAGGGCCAGCACACAGACCATCAGAGTACAGGAGCACTGAACGATGAACAAACCAGATACATTACAGAAGCAGGGTTGACGGGAGGCCATACTGGAGTGTGTGTGTGTGTTTGTGTGTGTGTGTGTGTGTTTGTGTGTGCGTGCGTGCGCGCACAAATGATGTACAGCAGCACGGGGACAGCAAGAGACGACACATTTGCCTGTATCCCAGGTGAAAACTTACTGGTAGGGTGCCTTGACGAAGCACTTTCCAAACTCCAAAATAACACGCGTGCATGCACACATCGCACACACAAATACACACACACGCACGCACGCGCACGCGCATGCAAACACTTATGCCATATGAAGAGTTGGCCAGAGCAGTCATAAGCACGTGGTATGTGTATATGGTACAGATACAATATCCTTAGCCTAATTTCCAGGTTAACCGTCATACATAGGGTTGGCCAGAACCGTATATGTACACCATATATGACCGTATATTTAATGATTTCCCTGCCAAAAATACCGTATATGCACCGTATATATATGGTTCTGGCCCACCCTAGTCATACACGAACTGCAAATAAGACTCAGGCCAACCGTATACATATGCAAGCAGGGCAGTGCCTACCTTTGGTGTGTGATGGGCCTGCATGACTGCTTGCCTCTGGGGTGTGGGAGCGATTGACTGACCGCTAAATGGCCCCCCTCTGTCAAAATCCAGCAGAAGCGCTTGATCAATGCGGGGGTCAAGAGGCCGAACCTGTGTGTATGTTGTGTGTGTGTGTGTGTGAGTTTGTAGTGTGTGTGTGACTATGTGTGTAGTGTGTATGTTTGTGTTTTTGTGTGCGTATTGTATGTGTGTATTTAAGTATGCGTTACGTCACATGACTCATGTGTGTGTACGTGTGTGAGCGTACTGCAGCACACTTTGATAGCTACAATCACGCACATCTACTGAAGACATGCAAGCACAGGCAGTCTCGTTCTTTCTCTTTCTCTTACATACGTGCGTACTTTGAACAAACACAGATATGTACAGGCAGGGCAGGCATGCTCGCTTGCATGTGAAAATGTGCAGGTACATTTGTTTGTGTGTCTGTGTGTGTATGTGCGTATGTGTGTATGTATGTGTGTGTGCGTGTGCGTGTGTGTGTGTGTGTGTGTGTGTGTGTGTGTGTGTGTGTGTGTGTGAACAAACACCAACCAGGTACGAGCTGTTGTAAGATAGCCGCATCTTGTCCCCCTCGTGAGGCATATACAGGGTACGCTGGATGGGGTTGTGAAGCGGAAGAGGAGGCCCCTGGTTCTGTGTCCATCCAGCAGGTGGCATGTAACTGACCCCTCCCGTCTCTGTGTCTGTGAATGCTCCCCCTGAGGCTTGCGCTCGAGCTGCGTCATAGCCCTCCGAGCCTCTGGGCGGAGGCCTCTTGCCTGCATACACGTGACATTAGCAGCATGAGGAGAGCTTTGCTTGAGGCTGGCCTCTGCTCTGCACCTGGATGCTGTGCTTGAAAGGCAGTCAGCAACCCACCCTCACAAGACGCATTGCGCAGAGGCGAGGCCGGCAGGTATCAGTACGCGCATGGGTATGCTACGCACGGAGGAAAGAACACGAGCTCTTGACACCCAGTACCTTCACCCCCTACCTAAGAGCCACGAGGAGAGTGCCTTTGCTGCTGCGCCTGGTCTGGCATACGGAGGGGGGCGAGGGGGCTGGTACACGTAGCCTTCTTGCTGGTTACCCATGCTTAGGGCCTCTTGTTGCAGCTGAAAACCCTGCTCATACGATCCCATGACAGCAGGGTACCCCTGCTGGTGGTGGCCCACGACCACCGCCTCTTGCTGTTGCTGGTAATTCAAGGGCGAGTTGAACCCTTGCTGGTTGTCCATGATTTCCACAGCTTGATGGTTTCCCTGCTCGTACCCTGAGGGTGGAAACCCTTGCTGGAGCTCCGTGCCAGCTGGGTGTGGATTTACATGTGTAGGTGTGTATGAGTGTGTGTGTGTGTTTGTGTGTGTACGTGTGTGTTGTTTGTGTGATTATGTGTGCATGTATATGCGTGTGTGTGTCTCTGTGTGTGTGTGTGTGTGTGTGCGCTCGTGAGATGTATTGACTGGTCAATTGACTGGTCACACGGTCAAAACACACCTTGCTGCATCATGCCTGGATCCAGTGTTTGGCCACTAATCTCAGTTCAAGTGCATCTGGACGGGAGGGCTTCTCTCTTGAAAGCAATGTGGCAACAGCGACAGCTTCACAGTGATGTTGCCATGTCAAGATACAAATTTCTTTATAAAAATTATGATCATCATAACTAGCAAGCCCAAAGCGAAACGAACGGGAGAAGAACGATTTTTAACAGCAATAATTATAGAACGGTCGATTACTTTAATTTGCTAGCATGTCCATGTTGCGAGGGGCGCTGTCTCAGGCGAGTTAACTCCTTGCTTTGCAGCACACTGCGAATTGAAACGCTCAGTCAGAAGGCGGAGGAAAGCTCGTTCTATGGCTTGCATTTCGGCCTTTCTCAAAACTTTCTGGACGCAGAAAAACTTACCTCCTTTCCCCTCTGCCCGCTGAACAGGCTCTACGGCAGCAGCATGGCTCGGCACAGCTAGCAGCTTCCTCCCTGTTTGCCTCCAGGTGGGTGGGTGATGGGCGATGGTGATCATCAATACTCATGTGCAGGAAGACTGAGCTCAGCCACCAAAACCTCTTCCCTGCATGTTGCAGGTACCTGACCACATCCTTGCAAGTCCTGTCCCCTCAGCCCCACCCAGATGTGGCCAAAGACAGCCAGGTGCGCGCGCAGGACGTGTGTTGTGTGGTGGCGTGTGTGCGGTGCGGATCTACTCCCACATCCCACATCCCACGATCGTGCTAGCTTCATACACGACATTCTTTGTTCTAGTACTTCATCGTGGAGAACTCCCTTAACCACACATATACACACGCACACACATTTACTCACATACACGCACCTGCAAACACACACACACACACACACACACACGCACGCATACATGCACATGCACATGCACACACACATGCACACACACATGCAAATATGCATGCAATCTCATTCCAAAACACAGGCTTATGCTTTTCACTTGCAACGTCTTTGAGTGCAAGGCATGCACTTCATTAAGGTTGTGTGTGCGCTTTGTGTGCTGGTTAAACATGGACTGGTTTTAATGTGAACACAAAAAGGAATTTATGCACGGTTGCTAGAGCATGCATCTTACTTCACAAGTGTGTTTCCTATGTCCAGGCTGGTGCACCTCCGCAGCAACAGCAGCAGCAGCAGCAGCAGCAGCACGCTCAAGCTGGGACTTCCTCAGGGAGCGAGACTAGGGAAGAGGGCTCTAGCAGTAGTCATAATAGCCAATCTAGTAGCAGCGGCGGCAGCAGCACCAGCAGCAGCCAAGAGGGGGCAGCGGGCAGCACCGGCAGCAACAGCAGCAGCAGTAGCAGCACTGGAGCAGACCCTTGCGTGGAGGACATGACGCAGAGAGTTTTCAAGTCCTTCCGTTCTGGCTACCAGGTACGAGAGTGCATTTAAGCTCTAGTACACACACACACACACACACACACATTCAAATACATACACACACTCAATACAATCACACATTTACACACTTGCAAAACACACGCATACAAACACACCAATGCAGAATGTGCGCACAAAAATGGAGAGTGCCTCAAAGGGCGAAAGGGACAGCCAATTACTTCAGGAAGCAGCAAAAGAAATGCAGGCAGTTTTCAGGTGCGTGTGCCTGATCTTTGCATGATTGCTCTGGTCTGCCAATGGAAGTACTCACACAGTATGCGACTTGTAGGTACTGCAAAGGCACGCAAGTTTGCACAAACATACATGCTGAACTCATGCTTAATTTATGCGCGTGCGCATACGCAAGCAATGCACACATGTACACACACACACACACACGCACACACTCACACATCTCCAGGGCGGGTGACCACATACGATCTGCCACGCGCAAGTACACGGGCCCTGTGGCTGCAGTTCCCAGTGAAGACGGTGAAGGGGGGGGGGGGCCTTCGGAGATTGTGGTCACAAAGCAGCGGCCCAGCACGTGGCAGACGATCCATGAAAAGGTGGGTTTAGGTTTAAACCGATACGACAGGCAGGAGTTATCTGGGAAAGAAAGTCCAGGCTGGTATTTCAAACGAGGTTAGTCCGCTAAGCAGTTGATTAAGGGCGGAGGAACCTATACGACTAGTGGGGTTGAAACGAAGCGCCAATGTGGTAAGCATGCCGATAAGTTGTGAAATCACGAATTGGTTGGGAGCTGCACGTAGAAACACAGGCCGTGAATGTGCTGTACTCTGTAACATGTATGAACACCGTTATGCACCAGCATGTAATGCTGTTAGTGTTGGCCAGAACCGTATATATACGTATATATACACCGTATATTTGGTGATTTCCAAGCCAAAAATACCGTATGTACACCGTATATATATGGTTCTGGCCAACCCTAAATGCTGTGTACCAAAAGGTACGGACACTGTAGCGTTGATCCGTCCCGTCCCATGTGCAATCTAAAAGAGGGAGATGCATGTTGAGGCTTCGCCCCAGCCTGCAACGACCTACCATGAGGTGATGATGTAAGAAATCCGCAACCGCACACGCCATCTTATGCTCACATGCTCTCACTTGCACAATACATGTTTCTGAGTTGTTATGGTTACGCCAATCCACTCACTGACGCTTTTAATCATGCACATACACACACGCAGCTCGGCGGCATTCCTTTCTTCGGCAAACTAGGCGGGGTCAAAGACTCCTCAGCGTACAAGAAAGGGAAGGACCTTTACGAGGACATGCGTGAGAAGTACGAGACGAGCGACAACCCAGCAGTCCATAAGGTACAGGCACATGCGCATGCTGTAAACATACATGCTTTGTGTGGGCACAGACAAGTGCAGAAATAAACACATACAAGGACATGCATGCAAACACACACAGGACATGCACACACAGAATCTGTGCCACAGACACAGGCAAAACACACACATACACATACACACACAGATTGACGACATCAAGGACCGCTTAGTGTCAGGGAGCGAAGGCAGCCGTGCGATGCGGGAGATCCGCACGCGGGACATGCACTTTGATATGAACACTTTTGTGCGCTCCGTGAAGGTGTGTGGGCGGGCGCAGCCCTTGCTCGTCCTGTGATGTCTGTGCAAGTTTGGCATTTTGTAAGTATGCTGGCAAGCTCTACACTTTGTCAGTGCTCACCTGCCTCTCTTTTTTTGATGAACTTGTACACTGCCTTTCACATCTCAAATCAATATGGGTAGAAGGTGCTCGCTTTTGTTATTAATTGTCGTGCGTTTCTTTAGGGATGCGCGGGGGAAGTGTGACGTGTGGCAGGTCTTGCTCAATCACTGTCAAATCATTTGTAAGCCAAGGCTATGCGGTATGTCTCACCAGTTGTTCAGTAGAAAAGAAACCCACGTGTTGTTTCCGCACTTAAACACCTTTCATGCCCAATACATGACCATCCGACGATGCCCATACAGTAATGCCTTATTGACACACATACACATATGCGCATTCACTCGTGCAATCACACACACACACACACACACACACACACAAACACACACACACACACACACATGCCCTTCCTGCATAGTTGGATGCCCCTGTGGTAAGCAAGGCCTTCTTGAACCACGACCTGCCCACGCTCAAGCTGCACTGCGGCCCAGAGCTGCTGGAGCGTTTTTCTGGCATCTTCAAGCACTTCTCTGAACAGGTGTGTGTGTGTAAACAGTATTTCCTGTGGCATAATTAAGCACTTCTCTAATTCAAGCACATCTCTGAACAGAGAGTGGCTTGCGCAACCGGCTTGCATGCACTCAGTTATAGGTATCGCAAGTACAGTCATCCAAGGCTCCTGCGGGATTGCGCCCTTGCTGTGTGTGCAAGCAAGCCTGTCGTCTTACGCGGTGGAGGTGTATCATGGCTTTGATATACCTGTATTCAAAGTTAGACTGCGACTGTGTTGATATCTCTTTCTGAGCGCCTTTGTGAACGAATAGCGTACGCACGCACGCTACCATATACATCACACTGTGCCTCCCCCTTCCCTTCCAGGGTTTATTTGAGGACCCCACCATCCTGTTTGTGGGAGATGTCGAAGTGGTCGAGGTGGGTTGGATTCTTATATATCCACCTTCTGATGTTCCCGTTTTCGTTAAACCGCTAGCAGCTGCGCTTCATGACTGAGGCTGTACCTGTTCTGGCCCTGACTGGTAATTGTAGGTGTGGAAGTACAGAGCAGGTAGAACGAGGTTATGACGTGCTAACAAAGTGAAGCCGCCTTTTACAAGCAAAAGCTGTGTGTGTGTGTTTGTGTGTCCCTCTCATCTTATGGTGCGCCGTGTCGTGCGCAGATCAAGCTCCTGGACGACGACCCCTTTGCCATCGTGCAGTTCCACTGCCAGCAGCTGAAGTGCACACGCGACAAGTTTGGGAACGTGATCGAGGGTGCTACAGACTCGATTCAACGAGTCTACTACTTTTGGGGCCTTCAGCAGGTACATTGAGCTAGGTTTGGTTAGATACTTTATGTGTTGTGCGATACGAGGTGTAAGATGTATCCACGAGTGCTGGGTAAGATAGAAAATAGTAAAGGCTGCGCTGGTCGTGTAAAACACATCTGGTGTGATTAAAGGGAGGTGTGCTTAGATGCCAGTACCCAGAAGGCCTTGCAACCCGTGGTTCTGGGTAAGCTATCAGCACTACTTGCATCTCATGCCACCTCTCACTTATGCGATTTTGCAGGAGAAGCAAGGTGTGATCACTGCAGACGGACAGGTGCTGCCGCCTCGATGGGTCATCAAAGACATGATGTGGCAGAGCATGCTCGCCCTCGTGTAAAGCCCTCCTCCTTGCAGCTTTTGATGCAGCTTTGCAGTGGCGTGTCGCAGAGGAGTCCATTGATGTTTTGTCACTCTCCTGGGGTGGGGAAGCTCGCTGCAGGAAGGGATATGTTTCCACACAGCAGCAGACCAGGGGAACCGCCAAAACATTCCATGCTTGGGTTGGCCAGCTTCTCGCGTCATCAGCACCGTTTGGGAGCGCCTTCTTGTGCTACAAGCTGTAGAGAGAAAAGAAACGTGGAGGTTTCTGTTCGGTTGCTTGCTTTGGGTTGCTTGTTTGAGCCTTTTTTCTTACACTTTTTCTTGGATTCTCGTTAATGGATTCTCGTTAAACTGACTTCATGTTGTAAATGAGCGCTAACTATCCACTTGTTTTTGGCGTGAAAACTCACCACGACGCGTTTTGATACCACGAACTTAACGGTACTTTTTATTGTATTAGGTCAGGGTCGCGCGACCGAGGAGACAACAAACAGAAGAGCAGGTCGCCAATTTTTCCTGATCGGCTGGTGCAGTAGCTCCAGTTAAATACTAAAGTTATTATGGAAGTTATAATAAAGATAAGCTAAACAGATCACTGCATAAACGACGTAGTCTGTAGTAAATTTAGAAATCAATAGAATATAACATATTACTTGTCCTTGACCGTGAACTAAGGCACCATGTCCGGCATTGGAACGGGGTGCGCATGGCACGGCGTGCCGTGTGTTTTGCATGAGGATGATGCGCATATGTGTTCTCTGAGTGCATTGCTGTTGCGTAGTTATTTTCAACCTGGCCTTCCCTCTTTCCCCACCCACACAGATACGATTTGTCTCCCACCACCTACTCGCCTGATGGCAAGGTGTTTCAGTCAGAGTACGCACAAAAGGCAGTGGACAGTGGCAGGTGTGTTAATGAGAGGAAGACACACAGGGCCATGCAAATTAAAGCAGGTGCTGGGCACCTTTGCTATAGCACACTGTGCGTGTGTTTGTGTGTATGCTCATCCCTCTCCCTCTTTTCCACGTGCAGCACGATTGTGGGACTTAAAGTAAAGGACGGCGTTGTCATGGTGAGTGCGTGCTCGAGGTGCCACTTAGCGTGCCATCATAGAACACAATCGACATCGTGAAGCATCTGTATAGCATGCACACATTACACACGCACACACATACACACACACAAACACACACACACATACACACCCTTACACAGCGAATACACACACTCTTCTACACATAAACACACACGTGCGCACACGGCACTAGATTAAACGTGTACACACGACACACACACACACACACACACACAAATGCACACACGCACGGGTTTACAAATATCTACTATATTCATAACACATGGACGTGCGCACACAACACCCAGCACTCGCGATAAAAACGTGCTGGATATACCAACAGGTCGTGGTGCAGCTTGAGCACGTACCACAGCACTCGCATGATGCTTTGAAATAAAACTGCCACTTCGCTGGCTCATGGCCCGCAGGGTGTGGAGAAGCTGATCGTTTCCAAGCTGCTAGTGGAGGGCTCAAACCGCAGAATATACAACATCGATAGACATGCAGGCATGGTGCGTAGTTGGATGCTGGAGAGTTTGCCAAGACAGCTGCGCGCAGTTGCATGCAGTGAGGTGGTAGAGTGTATGATATTGCTTTTAACAGTTGCTTAGGTGAACGCTTGAACCGGCGGAAAGTTTTACTTAGTGCAGTACAGTATAGGATAGGCATCCAACGGCTACGACCAGCTTGTAGATGGGCGTTACACGTTGCGTCTCTACAACAGCTGCGCTCCTTCACGCATGCTACACAGGCAGTAGGTGGTCTAGCACCCGACGGCAGGACAATAGTAAACCGAGCTATGGACGAAGCCTCAAACTACAAGCGGTGCGTGGACCTGCAGTGCCAGAGCTGTTGATCATTCTAGCAAATTGACCTACAGACATAGCTCATGCACCTAATTACTGGGTTGGCGCACACAAATTCAGCATCCTGCCATGCACGCACGCTTGCCTGTGCTGTCTGCTGTGAACTGCTGCCTCATGTCTCGTATGCATCATTCTTGTGCATTGTAGTCTTTCTGTCTCCATCCATTCTTTGTTCATAACGCCCGTGAGCTCCCTCAACCCAAAGCGCGCGCAAAAGGAAGTACTCGTACACCCTTTTTAGTGCTTGAGACGCTCTTTTCCACCACTTGCGTTTACTCTTGCAGCATATCATGCCATATTTTACTCGCTCTCCAACATCTCTGGTCCAACATTGCCTATCTACAAGTCACCCCCCGTTCAGACTCACGGGGGGTCCCTGCCTAGAGCTCCTCCACGCCCACACCCTCTCATGATCCCACACATGCGGTGTCGCTACTATATATTATACTATGATTTGGGTTGGCCAGAACCATATAAATACGGTGTATATACGGTGTTGTTGGCAGGGAAATCACTGAATATACGGTTATATACGGTGTATATATACGGTTCTGGCCAACCCTAACTATGATTTATCATCTATAAATTATGCACAACACCTCGCTAGGTGCACGGCGACATCGTTTCCACTCATCTATTCCACACGCTCGTTGCCTCTCAGCGTTTTCCCTCCCCCCCCCCCCAGCTCAAGCTTGCCACGCCCATAATCTCGCAGGTTCTATGGTGACAACATCCCTGCACAAATGTTAGCAGAGCGAGTGGCCACGTTTATGCACTTGTTCAACCTGTATTGGTCATTCAGGTGCGTACTCTTCTCGATGCTTGCATGCAATTCTCAATGCTTGCATGCAATTGCTCAACCTGTATTGGTCATTCAGGTGCATACACTTCTCGATATGTGCATGCACTTGCTCAACCTGTATCGGTCATTCAATCGCGATCTTTCTCTACAAGCTCGCACTTGGATGACCGATACAGATTGAGCAAGTGCATGCACGCATCGAGAAGTGTGCGCACCTGGCTTATTGTACAGGCAAAGCAAGTTTACCAATTCCCATGCAACAATTGTGTCAACGCATCTTACAAGCGTTTCCAACCACCTCACAGAGTGCAGCGTGCAATTTTAGGAAATCAAAACGCCTTGCGTTAGTTGACGAGGCGTTGCCTGTATCATTCTGGCTCGTGGTGGAGTTTATTGTTAAGATGTTTTTATCTTGCAGTGGTTGCAGAATTGCATCAAATATTAAAACGGATTGGGCACCTTTCTTTGGGTTGGCTGAAGTTACATTTTGAAGAACTTAAGGAAGGGGGATGCCTGTTGTTTTATGGTTTGCATTAAAAAATTGTGAATTATTACAGCCTTTTCTGTACTTGAATGATCCTTGAAACATGTTACAGACAATTATGTACGGTGTGTATTTGGTGTAGTTTTTTCGCTGACCCTGCTGCCATTGATAACTGGTAGGTTTGTGCTCTCAGCTCGCCTCCTATGGTGATACAGACAGGGTTGACCAGGACTGTAAATATACACCATATATGACCGTATATTTGGTGGTTTCCTTGCCAAAAATGCCGTAAATTTACCGTAAATACAAAGGCTTCTGGCCAAACATTAAAGAGCACCATGCAGGAGGTTGGCAGCAAAGTGGCAACTAGGTCACATGCAACCAGGTTTGAACCTGCTGCTTGCTTACAGTGATCTCCCCTGGCCACCGCTTTGTACTGACCAATGCCGTCGTCCAGCAATGCCGTCGTCCAAAGGCACAATGCCGTCGTCCAGAGGCACAGAACTGCATGCACAGCATGCACAATAACACAATGCCGTCGTCCCGAGGCACAAATCTGCATGCACAGCATGCACAACAACACAATGCCGGCGTCCAAAGGCACCAAACTGCAACCAGCATAAATGAAGTAAAAAAGAATGCCAGTCCCTGATCCTACATCCAACCCTCTTAAGTTCAAGTTTGGATTACAAAGGCCTCCAGTCTGGCGTGGCTGCTCAACCTATAGGTCCCAACAAATAAATCAATTAAAAAGATTGACAGCTGCACTAATAAATGCTCAATCTTCTTAAACTGCCCATGCAGGCCATTAGGGAGTGCTGTCATGCTAGGCGCATACGACAAAAACGGCCCCCAGCTGTATGCCCTGGACCCTTTGGGCACTTGCTTGCGGTATTTTGGCTCTGCAGTGGGCAAGGGTCGGCAGGTGAGGGGGGGAGGGTGTGCTCAAGGCTAAAACGTGCCACGTGCCTGTAGTGTTTTGGTCAGTGCTGTGGGTGAGTACGGGCTGCATTTGGCATGCAGCATTTGCTTGCTTGCAGGCTGGCGGGTATTGTGGGTCTGTGGTGTGCAAGGAATGGTAGGAAAGGGAGGGGGCATGCCTGTTCCCTGCAACTCATTAACATTAATTGGACTGGTCGTGGGACAATCTGTCTAGGTTTGCGAGTACAGTTATTGTGGGTCTGTGGTGTGCAAGGGATGGTAGGAAAGGGAGGGGGCATGCCTGTTCCCTGCAACTCATTAAGGTAAGGTAAGGTAAGGTTACATCGCTATATATGCCTCTGGTGGGCATCTGAGCGGAAGCTTGGAAAAATCCTGTAACCAAACCAAAAAAACGCTTGAAAAATCAAGGGAACAAGGCTAGGCACTTAGCTACAAAAGAGGCAACACCAAAAATACCAGGTTGGTCCCTGCAACTCATTAACACTTAGTTGGACTGGTCATGGAGCAATCTGTCTAGGTTTGTGAGTACAGTTGCAATTGGCAACTGCAAGCGTTTGAAGTGTGCTTGTCCAGGCTGGCTTGTCCATGATATGCTCTGGGTTAGCACTGGTATCTGGTGATCTAGGTGTCCGCAAAAAACTTAAAAGTGGAGGGGGTACACTCGTGCATCTGATACAATCTTGCGCACGAGGAGAGTGCAAAGGGGCGTAAGGGCGTGTGTGGGTGTTTGCAAAAAGGGGAATGAAGACTGGATCTGCACTCCTGGTTTATTAAATAAGGTGCCAGTAAATACTTTGGGACAGGCACGCGCAGTGGCCGTTGCAGACAGGGACCAGAAGAACATTAGTTCACGTCTGCTTTAGTGTCTCCTCAAAGGACACGAACGCGCCAAGCCTCCTTCCAGGCTCCTTTTGCATGCATCTGCTCAGTATCCATCAGGGTGGCCTGAACCCGTACTTACATTAGTATTTGGCTGTAGCAAACCTTTGTAAGTCAGTCCCTGCAAATTAACGGGGTCCGTGATCCCCTCAGTCTCTTGCATTTACATGTAGGCTGATGATTAAAACAGTGCTGGTACCTATTCCCTCTGATTGGGATTCTGGATATGATTATAAGAAGCAACTGTGTCACTGCCCAAGGCACGCATACATTCCTTGAGTTCCTGCCTCCAAGAATGAACCATTTGATCAAGTCCTGTACTTTGATTAGAATGATATACCTTCGCCTAGTGCATGCACACCCAGGCATACACACACAAAATCATGAATACACACACTTACATACACACATCAGGCCGCACGCAACGAGATTGAGAAGTTAAAGCTCAGCGAAATGACGGCCAGGGAAGCTGTGATGGAGGTGGCCAAGATCTTGCACAAGGTCAGGGATGATGAGGGAGAGAGAGGGTTTTGGTCCTGGGTCTTGCAACACACCATGTCACAGATTATTTGTGGCTGCTGCTGCATCATAAACAGTTTCACCGCATTACAAAGGCCCTACCTATGCGCATACAAAGAACGGCGTCCATCAATCAATGGCTCTCTGCAAGGGAGCAAAGGCCCTGCACGTTTATACAACGGTGTTGAGGAATTGATTGTCTCTCTGAGATGATTCTCCTTGAGAAGGAAGATGGAAGGCCGCACAGCAGGGAATGCGTTGTGAGACGTTATCTATTTTGTGTTATGGGTGTGGGATGCCTGGCAGTGTGTGTGCATGTATGTATTCCTGTGTAGCGTTGGTGCTGGCACTGCTGCAGCCATAGTTGGATAAGCACTTGTCTACGCTGTTCTCCCTGCTCATTTGAAAGCTCAAGTGGTTTAGAGGCTTGTCCTAGCCGGCCTTTGACTCTTATAGCCCATGCATGCACTTATTCACATACTTACCCCCCTGCTTCTATGCCCATATTATGTCGCATATAGTATGTACACATTTGACCATGTTCATTCACATTGCAATCAACCATCATCTATAACCACATACGAAAATGAGGCTGCCAAGCAGTTAGGCTGCAAATTAGACTGCCAGACAGATAGGCATCTCTAACCAAGTGCCAAAGTTAGGCCCCCAGACAGTTAGGCATCTCCAACCATGTGCCAAAGTTAGGCTGCCACCCCCCATGTTCTGATGCCGTCGTGCCATTCACTGCCGCTTTTGGGAATAAATCAACATTGTTATTCTTGCGTGCTATCACTTCCACGAATGGTATGGGATGCAGTTTTGTGCAAGGTTCAGGGTGTAGAACTGACACGTGTGAAATTTGATAATGCGTAGTGTCCTGCGCACTATCATTGATGCAATTGTATGCAAGGTTTAGGGTGTAAAACTGACACGTATGAAAATTGGAAATGTGTAGTGTCCTGCGCACTATCACGTACTGTCATTGCTACATATGGTATGCAAATTGCATAATGCAATGCAATTTTGGCAAGACTTAAGGTGGGGGAGCGACGCGTGCAGTGCTATGACAACGTGTGCGGTTCAGGTCCACGATGAGGACGGCAAGCCCTTTGACATTGAGATCAGTTGGGTGTGCGAGGAGAGCGGGCGAGAGCACCAACGTGTTCCAGAGGAGCTCATGACAGAGGCAACACGTGCAGCCAAGGCGGCTCTGGCAGAGAGCGACATGTGAGTAGCCTGCGTGGACAAGTGTTTGCCTGCTTTATTCGGTGGTGTTGGTTGGTGTTTAGCAAGGATACCTCCGTGTTTTTTGAGGTATCATGACAAAGGGTGCATGCGCATCATAGGTGGCAGTGGCAGCAGGTGATGTGTGAGTTGGTGTTCAATGCTTATGGTGGTTCAAATATCAGAATGTATAAGGGTTTACAAGTCACTCTTTCCGAATTGGAATAATGGAACAATGGATTGTATGCCTGTATATCAGATATGAAGGTCCAGCTAACAACACAACTGTCCTGGTTGCCAATTGCAGGGAGGACTAATAGAGGAAGACAATGCAGTGCTACCACTTGCGCCTCTGCCTGAGAGGCTTGGCTACATACTACAAACGGGTGGAGCTCTGCTAGCTGTTCTTCAAACTTGTGCTCCCTCGGCAGACTGCTCAAGGCGTACTTGCCTGTTTGCAGACTTAAGGATAGTCTCCTGCACGAGTTTTTGTGTAATTTCCTCTTTAATAGAAAGAAAAGTTAAGAAAAAGAAGAAACTACGCAGGCACTGAAAGCCACTCCCCACATTTATTAAGGAAAAGGAGCCACTTTAATAGATCAGAGAGACCTCAAGCGCTCTATTCCGTAGACCTCCTCTGCAACCAGCTTGCATCTTACAAGAGAAAGGAACCCAGAAAAGAGCACAGACCGTCTCGCTTGGTGCTTGATTAAAACAATGGTCTGACCTGACAACTGGATCAATGATGTGTTACATATTCTGCACGACCCATTGGATGCAGTGAGCCACACCACGTTCCACCTGGGGGAAATTTGGAAAAGGTTTACAAAGAAAGGCCTTCAGTCAAGAATTGCTATTAACCCAGCTACTGCTGAATCGTGGCGCCACCATCTCCCCACATACTGTGTCGACCGAGGTATGGTAGATGGGGCACCTGTAGGTAAGGAATAAGAGCAAAAACTTACTTTGAACTGAGTCTGTGTCAAAACTTCGAACACTTTGGTGGCGTCTAGTGTTCAAGTGCAGGGCAGCAGCTGGAAATGTAGTGCTATTGATGCTGTTCCTCTGTGATCTGTGATGCTAGGTGCTGATGTGTGCAAGTGCTGTTTCCATGGTTTCCATCCATCCCCATTCCCGCCTTGGCCAATGACGTCCTGGGGTCCCTCCCTCGAAAGCTGCAATCTCAGCCGTCGAAGGTCCCTCTGTCGCTGATGTGTGCTTTGCTGTTTAAAGGGGTTGCTGTCCCACTACGTGCTTGTGTGATGCTGTTGAAAAGCTGCTGTGCGCCTGCTGCTGCCCCGAACCCGATTCGCTGTTTGCCTGAGATGGTTCGGCCCCCCGAGGGGGCAAGTAAAATTATATGTTTTAAGGTAGCGTTGTTTAAAATGATTTAAAACAAAAAAATCGTCCGTTCATAAGGCAGATAGAATTAGAACTGCATCGGCAGCTCGCGTTCCACAGGCGATTCGCCCTCTCGATAAACTATCTCGATAAACTATCGAGAGGATATATAGGCGACAGTTTGACTTTCCCGTAACATATCTGTGTCTTGTCTTCCTCGAGTCTTTTTCTATAAAAAGAAAACGGGTAGAGAGGGTTTAGCTGGCGGAAAGGAAACAACATGCCGGCAATGTTGAGCCTCCCCAAGAGCACGGGGGCTTTAGCTGGCGCCCGTCCCAGTGCAGCAAGCCTCGGCCGTGCTTCTGTCCCTAGCAGCGCATTTTTGAGACACGGAGGTGTCCTTGGCAGCCAGGGGAGATGTGTGTGCCGAGCAGCGGACGTTGAGCAGGAACAGGGAGAGAACTTGCTTGACAACTTTTCCTTCAGCGACGCGAAGAAAGCTAACGCCTACTCCATAGCTGATGTGCAGCAGGCATTGGCGTACTACTCGGAGGGCGAGGTATTTTTGTTGATGGAGAAGCCTGCCTGCTTCTGTTCCTCCTCTCCCTCCCTCAGCCTGCCCCTCCTGCTGTTTGGTTGCTCTGTGATGAGCAGAAAGCTGCTTTAGCAACCTGGCTGGTAATCTCAGCCCTGCAAATGTCAATGTGTTGCCCCATCTACCTGCCCCCCAAATGCACAGGGCTCTGCACCTTCCTACGACTCGGACTTCGTGACAAACATGTTTGGCCTGGAGGATGCCTCCTTCTTTGTGAGTAGTGTGTGAGCAGCTTGGGTGGGGGCTGCAAGCACTCTCCAGCCACCACAACTTACAGGGGCAATTGCTGTGCCGAAAGCAGGGCACGGCCGTAGCCCGAATAAACAGTTTTGAAGAACAGCAAGCAAGCCCGTCGCGGTACTGCCGTCGCCTTCACACGTCCGCACGCCCACAACACCACATAATTTGTGCCCACACCCACAGGACGACATTGACAACAACGAGGCTTACGCCGCTGATGAGTACATGATTGCCGGTATTCCAGAGGCAGCGCCCAAAAAGAGGAGGGCGGAACGACCTGGAAAGGTGGGACACACACACACACACACACACACACACACACACACACAAGCACAAGCACACACTCTCTCTCTCTCTCACTCACTCACTCACTCTTACGCACTCACACACACACACATGCACGCGCACTCACCACACCACACACATACACAAGCACGCACGCACGCAAGCATACACACAACCACACAGACATGCTCAAACATGCACAACATACGGCATGCGAGGCGCACCTAATCGCAAATGCATACATGCACAAGCACACACACTTGACATACACAGGAATATGCAAGTACGCGCACACACACAAGCACACACTCACTCTCTCTCACTCATTCACTTTTACGCACTCACACACACGCACGCGCATTCACCACACCACACACATACATAAGCACGCACGCACGCATATACACAAGCATACACACAATCACACAGACATGCTCACACATGCACAACATACGGCATGCGAGG
>Ga0307945_1001405_pt1 | contig 18747 bp, 16 predicted proteins | sample OrgLakmetagen228_FD_201818 | JGI IMG/M metagenome (GOLD analysis project Ga0307945, IMG submission 201818) | Saline water microbial communities from Organic Lake, Antarctica - #228 | ecosystem: Environmental > Aquatic > Non-marine Saline and Alkaline > Saline | place: Antarctica: Organic Lake...
CGTATCACAAGTGGTGTGGGAGTTCTGAGAGTGGTCCTAGAGGTTCTCCATTTTCTATCCCCTCCTACTTGTACAAGGATCTGGACAAACATGTGTTGAGGAATTTCAGCAGGTTCAGATTGCGTGCGCACCATTTGAGAGTGGAGTCTTGCAAATGGCATGGTGGTTCTAGCATTTGTGATAAATGTGAGTGTGGAGAAGTTCAAGATGAGAAGTATGTGCTTTTCTTTTGCAAGTGTGCTGAAGTGTGCGAGCTGCGCATGAGATACATACAGAGACCTTTTTGAAGGAATGTTTAAGACTCTGCGAGCGTTTGCTCCTTCAAGCTTTATTCCTTTCTGGCTTGTCATCACAGTATCACTGATTTTGAGATCAATGCATTCCTGATCAAAACTCATACAGACTCCTCAAGTTTGTGTCAGATTTAGTTTCAAATTTCGACACTGGTTGATTTTGTTTCACCAGCTGGTTCACCAAAATTGCTGCAGCCAATTGCCATCATCAGCCAGAGTCTCGGGCGGTAGGCCATCCTTGTAACCCCTTATAGAAGTTGTATAAAAGCCTGGAACGTCTCCGAGAGCTTAATTAATGGCTTACTATTCGAGTTACCATTCAGCATTGTAGTAAACTAAGAAGGCTTACTGATTTGGACTACCAGCAAAAAAAACTCTTCGGGGTCGCGGGTTCAAATCCGCCTGGTAGCGTGACTTCTTCGCTGTCCGTTCGGAGCAGCTCCGTCTCCGTTTCCTTGATCCATGCTTATTGTGGTGTTATCACCCCTTGCATGCCATTTTTTTGGGGATTGTGCTTAATTGTCTCTCTGCTTCAGTCATAACAAGCAAACATGCCCATGGTGCTGCTGCTTACGCCTAAGTAACTTCGAAGCTAGAAGTACTGTGCGCCACGCACGTTATCGTGACAACAAGGGAAACTGAGATCACAAAGGCATGCCCAAGACCATTGCTACAAAAATTAAAGGAGATCAGTAGATCAGTAGCTGCAACCCCTGCACCTCGCTTCAGCACCATGGAACATAATTCAGCATTTCAGAACAAACAGTCATCAACCGATATTTAACTATTTACAAGTCAATCAAGGCAAAGGCATCTTCTAGCTAATTCGAACTTTTTTGGACTGATTGCCTTTTCCTGGTTCTTTCCCCCAAACAACACTGTCTTTCTGTCCAGTTTTGCAGAGCACTAAACGCAGAGGGAAGACAATGTCAGGGACCCTAGAACCAATGTCATTCCCTTCAACAGTCTGGTCTGTCTTCCGTTTCCACCCTTGCCCCTCAAAGCAGGTGAGAGGACTGCAACCTTCTGAACCCTCCTGAGAGGCCCCCTTTGGCCCTGAACCCTTTGCCTCTTCCCCTTCCTGGACAGACAAAGCATTTTCAGTAGTCCCTTGCAACTGATCTCGATCACACAGGGCACGGTGCTGCTTTTGTGGCAGCGACTGCTTCTCCAGAAATTGGGTGACAGCCTGATCCAGTGTGGCACGCTGGTCACCCAACATCCAGCCGATGGACATGTGTGGCTTGGGATCCTGTGCGTGTGTGCGCGTGTTTGTCAATGCCATCTGAGCACACATTGCATGTTGCTTAGCTGAGCTCTTGTGTGTGGGCGTATAAAGCGATGCATTAACAAAAAGCTTTCCTACACTTATAAGAGTCTAGGTCACAGGGAGGGGACACACGCAGATAGCGTACTGTGTGTCATCACAGTCATCACAATATTCAAGTTATTTCCGCTCTCAACCAAGGAGCTTGTGTTTTACGGGCACATGGTGAGAGTGACGTCATTGGGAGGAAAGATAGAATATGGTGGCATGGACAAACACGTAAAAAAATTTTGTTATGTTGATGGGGTGTTCCTTCCACTTCCCATTTCATAGCTCGAAACTATTTACGATGCTATTCAAGAAATTGTTACAGGGAGTATTACGGCGTTCCGTACCAAAGTGGTTCCATTTCTTTCTTAATGTGGGGTGTACTTTCCACTTCCTACGCAGGTTCCTTTTCCTTTGCTCTTTAAATCTCTTTAGGTAAAAAGGACGATGCTGTTCAGCATTAGCAGTAGGTTTTATAACCTACCGGCGCTGTCAGGCAATGGCTCAGTACAAATTGAAGAAGCGAGGAGCGTAGTGGTAGGGAAGATGAGGCCCAAAACGTTTGGGATTCATTTGCAATAAAGGAGATAAGAGATAAGAGCTGTAAGATGTTTTGTGTGTGCTATACGTACCTTGTGAAAAGTCTTCATCCCCATCAAAGCATAGATCTTGTCTACAGCCTTGGTCATGGAAACGACCTGGACGGGGTTGGACTGACATAAGTTTGAATGATTATCACTGATCATGTTTTGTGGTGAGCCATGTAAGCTTCATTTACGAGAAAAAACAGATCTTTGGAATGCATCAAGGAAGAAATATGTCTGTCTTTCTGAGAATACAAGCAGAACTAAAGGCAAAACAATTGTTCTACGCTGGAAAGACTTACAGACTTGGCCCCTTGGACCATTGGGACAGATAGGAAGGTGCGTGTGCAGTCCGTATTACAGAAAGTGCTTAAGCCTTGAAGCCTGATTTCCTCGCACCTGTAGCATAACAAAAATAGATTGGAAAATAGGAGAGTGAAGGCATTATTCGTTGACCACAAATTTTGACTGCTTCCTCGTAAATTTTCGTACATCACAAAAAACATAACTTGCTCTGTCGTGGTTACAAACATATGAGCATCTTTTGCTTCCTCACCCTGAACCTAAGACAAACCAAGCGTGCCTTGAATTTGTATTCGCCTTGACCAATTGTCAATCAATAGCAGCTTTGTGCATGCAAGAAATTTTAAGGGTTTAGGGAGTGCTAGCTCAAAAAGTAAGGTGTCACTTGAAAGGAGTGAATTCTCCTCATAGAATACTAGCTTGAAAAGTAAGCAGTCACTTGGAAGGAATTAATTAGCCTTACATCATACTCTTGACGTATGCAGCAGCTGTAGGTCATGCATGCACTATTTGCTGATAAGCCATGATTTATGGTCTGTTATCTGTCTCGGGCCTCAACTCAACACGAGCAACTTCTTGGCCCACAGCAAGGGCACAGCACTTTTAGGTAGCGCTGAAATCAGCCAGGAGCAACCTCAAAGAGATTTCTCTTGCTGAACGCCGCGTCTGTGGTGGCAGCACTGTACAAGAAAAAACAAAAACACGCAGTAGCAGCAGCAGGAGCAAGAGCTGCAATCTCTGCTGCAGGCTGCATGAGGCGAAAAAGCTCCAAACACATTAAGTCCACGACCCAAGGATTTAAATCACATAGGACAAAGTAAAGACGAAGTAAAAACTTGTTGCACTTACTCATGTAGGCAAGGCTCAAGCGCTTCCCTCAGGTGTCCAACTAGTAGCTCCAAATTTGCAAAGGGCACAGGCACGCAGTGAGACAAGCTGACGTGCAAACACCCCACTGTGCCTGTATATGCAAAATTGTCTGAAGTACGTGACGGACGGACGCGTAGGGGGACGAGGTTTGACCTAGCTTGCAAAGGAACGAATGTGCAGAGCAGCAAGGGCAAGTGCCTTTTTCCCACAGTTGGATTGCTGCATGCTTTTGTGAGCAATATGAAGGCTGTTCTGGAAGCAATGAATATGCAGGGAAGAAAGTATAATGCATACACGTGCGTGTTAGAGGATGTGAAGGCAAATAACAAGGAAACAACACATTCAAGCCGGCATCAGGAGGGAATTTCTAATGTATTGCTTGCTAGTCAAGTTGATCACCGGCACCTGATGGCGTTTCCTGCCGATGCTGCTGCTGCTGCTGCTGCTGGAGTTTTGAGATCATAGGATGCAGGCGGCCTGAACTTGGAAGAGTGCGCTGTAGGTCTTGCAAGCAGCTGGCGAGGGCCGCGAGCTCGGCTGGTGCAACAGGAACTGCAAAGCGCAACAAAGATACCAAGATGCGAGCAAATACTTGATGAGAGTGCTGCATTGGTAGCCTAATACATAATTTACGATTCATAACAGGCTTAAAAGGAATGTAACACGCTTGCTGTGCTATGCATGAGCTCTATACACAGCTCTTGAGCTCTACCGTATAGGCGATATATCACCGCGTATCGCGAACGTTTATGACCCCCTTGCGGTATGCCGAGAGCATTGGAATAATTAGGTGACAAGGATCTTGCGAAGCTCGCATTGGGGTTTAAACAATAAAAAAAATTGAGCAGGGACAGGCCGGGAAAGCCTCCCAAGCCGCCCCTCAAGGCCCCCAAGGTGGACAAGCAGCTTGGGAGGCTGGCCCTCTCTCGGGGAGGAAGGAGACCAAGGTCGTCTTCAATCCCTTCACATGCGCATGCACGCACACTCGTATGCACACACACGTACGCGAGCACACACATACACACGCACAAGTACACAACGCACGCACACACAAACGTACACAACCGTATACACACGCACAAGTACAAAACGCACGCACACACGTATGCACACGCACACACACATACACGCACGCACACCCACGCACATACGCGTGCACACGCGCGTGCATGTGTAGCTCAGAGGGCCAAAGGTTCTCGCATAAATCGCATTGGGGTAAATAATTAGATTGTGTGGCCTTCGTATAAGCTCTGGGTTTATTAGTTGATTTTTTTCAAACCTCGCATTCTACCATATATGGTATACATCTATTTATTGAGCTCCTCATATACAGCTATATTCATGCATTGAAGAGACTGTATGTTGGTACAAACCTTCACTCTTTAACTAACTATAAAGCACATTGGAACTGCCTGAGTCTCAGCAAATATTTACCTGGGCACACGTTTGGGTTAGAAACCCTCACACCCTTCATGTTAAACAAACACCTGCTTACAGTGCATGATTTGGAGCACGGTGGACGGTAAGTCTCAGCTAATATCAGCCTCAACTCACCAGGGATCATAACAGCAGTAGGGTACATGCCCTCGACATGCGGAAAGGTGCGCACACGCAACTCCTGATGGGAGATCTTTTTGTGTACTGCCATAGGGCTGCTGCCGGGCTCGGCAGGGTGGGATTGGAACAGCGCTGCAGCCATTGAATTTGTGCAGAAAGATGAGCATTACTATGGCACGCGGCACACACCTATCCATACACACACGCTGGCATACACACCAAACACACATGCACGCACACGCACACACACGCGCACACACACATACACACACGCACAGGCACACACAAAGACACACACAATCACAAGCACACGAGCGCGCGTGCACACACACACACACACACACACACACACACACACACGCACACACACACACACACACACGCACAGACACACATGTACACAAAGCACGCGCGCACGCACGCACGCAATGCATATGCAAACACATTCGCACCACACGCACATTCACGGACACATTAGCACGACATTTTGCATGCTCGCGCGCATGCGCACACACAAATGCGTATGAGCACGCATGCTCATACTTGCACACACTGCACCGCAGGCACACATACCAGGGGGCTCCCATTCGGCAATGGATATAAGCCCTGCAGGTTGCACTTCCGTTGCCGGTGCGTCTCCTCTCCTGCTGTGTTTTAACCATAGTGGGTTATATTTGAATTTCTCTTTCTCTCTCGTTCTGTGAGACAGTTAGCAAGTACTCACCCTGGATCATCACACAGACTGCTGTCTTCCTCTGAGCTGGAATAGTCAACGAGCATGATGTTCAATGATTAGAATTAGTTTGTTTAATGAACTTCTATTGAAAAACGACGAACTTAAAATTCTACAAAGCACTAATGCCGGCACAAAAAGAAACCCTAGTTGAATATCCTGATCGTGCCTTTTAACAAGTTTATGATCGTGCCGATTAAAAAGTGTATGGGAAAAAATCGTTCGCATTGGAGGAATTAAATTGTTTTTGAAAAGCCTCTGCTCCCAGCACCTTCGGACCTCCCGCTGGCCTTCCCCCTCTTCCCCCGCAGCAGCAGCAGCAGAACAGACAGACTGGCAAGCGCTCGCAGTAGAAGGCCACTGATAGTCCAGATCTGAACTCCTCTAGAGGAGGGGGACAGCGCAGCCAGTACGTGCTGCTGCAGCCACAACTTGGCTTGAAGCCACTTGAAGCATCTCTTCTTCATGGAGAGCAGGTCCAGCTCCTCAAGGTCAGAGCTCCCTCTTCAGATGTTTGGCGCCTATATATGCTTGGCAGGCTTCCTAACAGACAAGATAGGCCCGCTTGCACGATTTAAGGCATCTGGAGAGTCAGGGACGCGCAGCGCAGTGGCAGCATTCAACGCGCAGCCCAACACAAGGAGCTGAAACCCATTGCCTGAGGGTTGCCGTGCTGCCTAGTTTAATGCTTACTCCATGCAAACACTTGCATTCTTTTCTGGGAGTCCATTCTTTTTTGCAAAACAAGCTCCGTGCGAACGGGTGTACAAAGCTTTTGATTCTATTGATGCCCGCAATGTTTTTTTATTAGACAGACCCCTCCCATGCGAACGGGGGCTATATTTTTCAAACAGTTGGAAAAAAACAGGTACAATACTTTCAAATTTTTAGGCACGGCTGGCACGGCAGGTTTTTAAATTTTTACAGGAAGGTTTGATACAGAAAACAAGCATTGGTGAAAGCGGCGAGATGTCCACTGAAATGGATGGAACCGCAAAAGCTCAATTCAATCAATCCGTGGACCCAACAATAAAGTATTTGTGCTCATGCAACAGGTTCCTCTTCCTGCAGCTCCGGTATCTGCGTGCGGAGAGCTTCTACTGCTGCGTCGAGGCTCGCCTGACTTCTACCCTTGATGTTCATTCGTACTTTCCAAATTTTCTCTGTCTTATCATCTGTGTTTGGATACGACCCAATGGCAACCTGTGTGCATTCGTATCACGGGAAAACATGGCAGGCAGCAGCCAGTGTTGCAACCACTTGCACCATGTAAGTCTGCTTATTTTGAACAGCTATTTGCAAAAAACAGCTCACCTCTGGATGAGCAGCCGCAACTTTTGACGTTCGCTCAGATATGAAGCTTTCACCCATGACGGAATATAATGAGTACTCTTTGTAAGCTTTCCCTGCGTGTGTCATGAAAGGCAGGCAGCAATCCAGCATGACGCAAAAAGAGGATTTGGTTTGACCACCATGTCCTTCAAGAACATAGTTTGCACAACCCCCAAGCAAACCTTCACACCCTTACCGCAACCTTGAATGAGTGGGTGTTCGTTCAAGTTGCACATCTACATCAACAGGACCTTCATTCTTATAACATCCTTGTTCTTTTTCATCTCCTGCTCAGCAGAATGTTGCTGCTTTGTAATTGAGGACGACTTTGGACATCCTCACCACCTGACAACAAAATTTCACCCTTGCACGGCCCTGCCTCCAACCTTAGATTAAAGAGTCATTTCAATATGAGCAAGAAATATACACCCAAGCTGATTCAATATGATTTAAAAAGAGCGCAATCGGCCGTAACTATTCAGTCAGCAGGTACTCCTTTAATGACTCCAAGCCACGACTAACTTTGAGGATGCGGCCTCAGCGAGAAAGTACCACCTGGCAGCAAAAAAGTGCCTGGACATAGGTGCTCAAATGCCTCAAATGTAACAGCATCCGCTCCAGCCATGGTAGTCTCAATGCATCTGCCTCCGCTATGTGCCAGAACTGTTGCTCGAATCGCATGACGTCGTCTGGACTTCAAACACCATAGGAGGTGTCACACTGGCTCCTTTTTTATTAATGTGGAACTCAGCTACAGCTACTTGTGTAATTTTCATTGTTCCATTCCTAAGGAGTCAGGCAGCACACAGCGCACCTGTGAAGCGACTTTGATGGGCGCCCACCATTGCTTGGAACAACTTGGGGATTCCAGGGAGGATGTAAACGTTATTCAGGTTCACCAAAGGCACCCTGCAGTGGCAAGCGGGGGGGAGGGGTTCCGATAAGCTTAGACAGACATAAAAAAAAGAAACTCCAAGCCACGAATTATAACACATTCAGCAATTCAAACTAGAAGTACCATTCTCTAGCAACCTACTCGCACACGGAAAAGTCACGAGCAAAGTGAGCAAAACAGGCCTAAAACAACATTATGTCACCCAAATCAGTTGCACACGTCTGCAATGAAACACCTGTATGGTTTGCATTGCAAGAGCTCAAAAATAAGGCTTATTAACTTGTCGGTGCACCTTACACCAACACCGGCCAACTTATTAGGTAAACCTCATAACACACTTGAAAGATTGTGGGGAAAATATGTGTATGCTGCTCTGATTAGGCATCAGCAATCTGCAGGCATCACTCTTTTGAGGGAAATCTATGCAGCCACTGACAACAAACGTCAATGGAAAATTGATAAACAAAGCTCTTTCACCAAAAATGAAATGGATTTCAGTCCTCATCTACATACACCATAGCTCATGGAATATTGGCATGCACAAAGCTAGAGCTATAATGGGACTTACCAGACTCCCTCTGAAAACAAGACCTCAGCAGGAGAGGGCAGTGTTGCCTGTGTTGAGCAAGCAAGGCGCTGTGATTACAAAAGCAATTCTATGAGGATCCACAGGTCGAAGAAGAAATAGTGCGCAAGCATCAGAGCGGTTCTGTACCTCAAAATCACAAAAAAAACAATCCTGCTGCTGAACTTCGCCCTCAAAAGAATACAGCAGGCTATAAAGAACAAAGGCACATGCGCTTGCACACACCATTCGTAAGCGTGCGTCGTTCAGCTCCAAGCCTCTCTTTGCGTAAGACGCACGCATGCGCTCAACGGTGGGTTCATGCAGTTCTAGCTGTGCGCCTGTTGCAAGTCAACGAGCAGAAAGGGTTAGGTGTCAGCAGGTTTGGCACCCTGTTTGTCTGTGATTTAACTATGGCAAAGCTTATACACGCTGCATCCTAGCAAAATCTGTCACTTTACAGCAAAGATGTTGAAGGGGAAGATACGTTGGCAAACGGCAATCTGTGCTCTTTCTGTCATCCATAGCATTACGGCAACATGATATTGTGTGGACAAAGTCTTTGCATAGTGCCTGTATGGCAACGAATTTGATGAGCCCCCTCCTGAGCCACCACATAACATGCTCTGCTATCAAATGCAGTTGAACTCATGTGTATTATGTGAAGCGCGCACCGGGCTGTAACAGTTTGCGACATAGCCCACTTACCAAAGGCTGAAGCCAAGCTTTCGTACGTCACATCGTCGTGTGTAGGTCCTGCAACGTGTCATATGTCAAGAAGATGTAGTGGGTCATTGCGGCATGACACAGGCTAACTGGGTGCCAGTATTGTTGCAGTTGCTTTAGAAGAAAGGAGAGCCCATTTGTCGGCAGCTTACACCCTGTGATCCTACTCTACAATTTTGTTTCAAATTCCGCTGTCTGTCTTTAAATCTGACAGGCTATGACGCACCAATTCCTCCTGACGTGAAAACGAATCCCGAATCTCCAACACGCTTTCTAAGGTTGAGGGCAGATTGTATGATCTCTTCTCTGTCGTCTGGTACGTATTCTACTCTTACAAGGTCCACTCCTCGACTGTAAAGGAGCTTTGCAAGCCAAGGCGTGTTTGCATCAGTGACGCTCCCACTTAAAACCTGCAGCATGTGAAATAAAGCAGCAAGAAACAGCAAAGGTCAAATACGCACAGGAGGGTGGATCAGAAATACCTATAGCTGCCACAATATTCCAAGGGCATGTTTCATCTTGATGAAAGGACACCTGGCAACAACAGCACTGAAGAACAGAAAAGCAAGCAAAGTTTGCGGGCATATTTTGTTTTTTGCGCCTCTTTCCAGCGTTCTGCTTCCAATTCCTTTAGGTAGCATGTCCTACTTGTTGTAGCATACAGGTGTATACCGTATACCGTACCTTCCTTACATCACCGCCCCTAATTTACGTTTTTGGGGGGCGGGAGGTGATTAATTGCTTTAAACAGTCATTTCTAATATTCTAATATTTAATGTACCTTACCTAATTCACCCTTAGCAAATAACATTTGTTGGCCTCCGGGGTGATTCTGGTATCATTAATATTTATTTATGTCGAGGCTCCGAAGTTGCCCAGGATGGGGGAAAGTAAAGTTTGGTGGGTGGCTGAACAGTGGTGAGCAGAGAAGGCTCCCCCGGGCCTCCACCCGTCCCCCTCCCAGGCCCCGGCACCAGCCCCAGCCCCAGCTGCAGTCCCAGCACCTGTCCTCAAGGTAGCTGTTGACAGTTGCGCAAGTGGGGCAGCTCATGCAGACAAGGTCACGCACCCAGTCCCCACCCAAGCTGCACCATCAGCACAAGCAAAGCACACACACATACATACACACACACAGCAGCAGCAGCAGCAGCAGGAGGAGAGTGAGGGTGTCAATTGGAACCAAGTTTTAACCTTTGTTACCTTTTCATCATTTTAAGCCTTCCTAATGTTTGTGTCCTAATGTTTGTGGGAAGCTAAATTAACCCCTCCACCAGGAGGCTGCAAAAAGCATAACTTTTGGACGTCAATGTGGATCCTAATAAAAACTATATATTCAGAATCCTCAATTGGTATATGTATGGGTCCAATCGGAGGGGGGGGGGGGCTGGGGGGGGGTCAAAGATTTTTGGGACCCCTCCTCCAGAATTTTTCTGGGACATTTCTACGAAATTTTAAATATATCAACGGAAACCCCAGCTAAAACCAAGTAGATTGGCACCCTTTTTGAGCAAATTGGGTTGGGGGGGTCTGTGGACATGTCCAAAATTTAGAGGCACACGCGCTCGGGTGCAGGCCGCGGGGTGAGTCAAGCCAATGAAGCAGCAATTAAACCCCAATCTTCCAGGATTGTACCAGCATGAGATAGTCAGTGGAATTATGAAGAAATGGAAGCAATGTGGGACTGTGCAAGCCAGTTACGGGTGCCTGGTAGGTCACGTGTGCATGGGCGTCTGTATCTCGATTTTTGCCCCATAACTCTGCAACACTTCAGTTTCAGGTCTTGATAAGTATGCAGATGGATGCCTATTTGAGAAAGGAGCAGATTGGTACCCTTTTTGTCTGGGTGGGGGCACTGGAAGGGGGAGTTAGGGGGTGGGTGGTGGGTCAGGGGGGTCCAGCCCAAAAATTGGGCATGCCTGTCCAAAATAAAATTCCGGGCGCCTCCTGGTACGGTATTTAATTTCTGAGGAGGCGGTCGGTTAAAATACAGGTGTAGATTTTTTTATTGATTTACTTTGGAGGTTTTCAGAACGTGAAGTGGCGAAGTCAGGCCTGCAACAACAGTGGTTTGGCTGGGTGCAAGAATCTGACTCCCTTGTTCTGATGAACTATGAAAGGAGGCCCAAGAGAACAGGGGGTCGGCTTCTGTAATATTAAAATGCAGGGGGAGAGAGGTTGCAATTTCTATTGGAGGATATCTTATTTTATGGGGGTGGTAAGTCCGGTAACGTACGATAGGGCCACATAAATCCGGACAACCTTTTTCTTCTACATTTTATTCCTGAGCCCAACTCTGGGCTGCTACCTAGGCACAAATGTTGGGTGAATAAATGAAAGGGTGAAATGTTATCTAGTCAGCGTGATTGCAGCACCCCCTTTTTGATACTTTACAGGTAAAAAGTCAGGAATTACGTCCAGTTTCTCTTGAGTACATCTGAATCATCTCGGTCAGCAACCTACCCTTATTGTCGTTGGCTTTACATTTAATTACTTTCAACTTCCACAGCCTTTTTAAAATTCTTTGCTACCCACATGCTGCTTCAAACTGCGTGTGCCTTACAGCTTGTACAACGAAGAATTGATTTGCAACTTCCTTGAAAGCAGCAGGTTGACATGGGGTGATTTGTCTACCGAAAACAAAGAACCAGCCCTATCAGGTTACTTTTTAATCATGACCACTAACAGTGCAATTTTTGCGTCTACATTGGAAGTGGAAAAAGAATGCAACCTTTCCCACTTCCATTGTTCCCACACATTTGCAGGTGCTACTTCATCATTCCAAATCTTTTCCAATGATATCTGTTTGTTATAAGGACTCCATAACACCAAATATCATGTGATTTTGTTGTGAAAAATAGGGTTCACGCCGCAGGCAGATAGACACGTTCGCCACCGATGGCTCTTTTCAAGCTCAGGTGTAATCCTACTTCTGGGTACTAAGCTTAGAAAGTGCGAGCTTTGGCGCCCATACTCTGGTCATATTTCTTCAGCACCCCTGTTTGGGGCCTCATATGACACCCTCTGGGAAATTCCCACTATGGTGCCCCAAATTGACCGCTTGGAAAGTATTATGTCATTATGTCCAGCAACAAACCTTTTATTCTCAGCTTGCGCACCTCATCACCGATGACAAGGAGCGCTGTGTGTGTATGTGAGTGAGTGAGTATGTGTGTGTGTGTTGCGTGTGTGTGCATGTGTGCATGTGTATGTGTGTGTGTGTGTGTGTGTGTGTGTGTGTGAGTGAGTGTGTGTGTGTGAGTGAGTGAGTGTGTGTGTGTGTGTGTGTGTGTGAGTGTGTGTGTGCATGTGTGTGTGTGTGCGTGTGCATGTGCGTGTGTGTGTGTGCATGTGTGTGTGCATGTGCGCGTATCAAACTGTGCATGCTTGCGTGCAAAAAATTGACAAAAACACACCTGCTTTGGGTGCCTCCACATGATTCTGAACATGATTACGAACAGAGAAGCATGCAATAGAGGTTACCCTTTTGGGGCAGAGGGTACGAGTCCGCAAGCGTGTAAGCATTTTGCCTAAGATTTCGCTGAGACAGTTGATAAATTAATATTAATATACTGGGCGATATCGCCTCACAACTGTACCGTCACAAGGTTCAGATTGCCAAATGCGTTCAATTAAATAATTTTACAATCAAATTAGTCGTGCAATGAATGCGGATCAGGCAGCGCAGGCAGCTCAGCTGCCTCGCAGGATCATTAAGGTCAGCTCTCGGGCACCCGCGTTTCTCCCCTTTCTGTTTTCGCATGTGTTCATATAATCTTAGCCTGAACCAGCCCTGGTGCACTAACCCTCTGTCTTTCTCCTCGCGCGCAGGAGACGCAACGGCTTCTGAGTGAACCAGGTGGGCGAATTGCATGAACATAGATCTCACTTCAGAATGCAGGGCGTGTGCAGGAGCGAACGACTGCAATTTCAATTTTGAGCCCAGCCTTCCACTCCCCCCTCCTTTCCAGCACCCGGCATCAGCGCCTCACCGTCTGAGGATAACCTTCGGTACTTCAATGTCATGGTCCTGGGGCCCTCTCAATCGCCATATGAAGGTGAGAATGTGTTCCTGTGTGCATTGAATTGAAGCTTGCACCTCCTGTGTGCACTGAACAGAAACCTGCCCCTCACAAGTAAGCTGGAGGTACAGCAACAAATACTCAAACACAAACACACGGTAGTGAGCAAGTTTCAACAAGAGGCTCAGTGTTTACGGAGTAGCTTTGATACTTCAATCCGACGTGTTGCACGACCCACACCGCCTCGTGTGCGTGTGTGCGGGGGCCTTGGCTCTTTTCCCTGGCAATGCCCACTGTTACCTATTGTAGCAAGATGGCTGTGCCCGCATGGAGTGCTTGGCAGTCAGCGCACTTGTTGCACCCCTGCCTCCCCCCCTCCCACCCCCTCCCTCTTCCCACGCACACGCAGGTGGCGTCTTTAAACTAGAGCTTTTTCTCCCGGAAGACTACCCAATGGCTCCTCCTAAGGTGAGGAAGGGGAGAAAGGAGCGCCTTTTCCCTCAAACTCTCATCACGCTCACCAACCCCGGCCCGTCCAATTGCAGGTTCGGTTCCTCACTAAAATCTACCACCCGAACGTAGACAAGCTGGGGCGCATCTGCCTCGATATTTTAAAGGACAAATGGAGCCCAGCTCTGCAAATTCGTACAGTTCTCCTAAGGTAGGTCAATGCCCTCAAAATTTCCGGGAGGGAGTTCCCTCCTGGCCATGCATGCACGTAATAATCGCTAGGTACCCCACACAAACAAATACATTCTCAAACACACACACCACACACACACACACACACACACACACACACTCACACACACACACGCACGCGCGCACACACACACACACACACACACACACACACGCTAACGCAAACGCACGCACGCACGCACACACGCACGCACACATAGACACATACAGACACATATAGACACACACTAACATGCACATGCACATGCACACAAAAACGCATATGCACATGCAAACACACAGGTATACTTGGTTACACTCACATAGACACATGCACACACAGTTCCATACCTAAACATTCGCACGTGCTCACACGCATGCATATGAGCACACATGTGCATACACACACACTCACATATTCACACGCACACACATTCATATGAGTAGGGTCGGCCAGAACCATATATATACGGTGTATATACAGTATTTTTGGCAGGGAAACTATATCTGACAAGCCGTGGATATAGAGAGTGCCTGCATTTAAGGGACAGGGTTTATTACTCAGGATGAAGTTAAGACAGAGAAGTTAATCAGAAACAGACCGTGAAGTTAAACAAGCATTTGGAAGCCTGCAATGGGGAATTGCACAATTTGGGTTATGATATGCATTGAACTCATTAGTTAACACATGACCCTGAGGAGTGCTACTACGTTGTTTTCCGGCCGGGGCTGCATGTTGGATTTTGCTTTTTCTATGATGTTAAGGTAAATAGAAACAGGCCTGTTATGAGTATCCCAGCATTTTGTCCTCCTTTTCTCCTGGGCACTCTTGCGTAAGAACTGGACAGAGAGATTCAGCAGGAATTGGATATGGTAATGAGTTAGTAAACAAATTTGGTCTTTTGATATCGATGCCGCGTCATCATCCCTACGGGATTCTTCACTCGGCTTGTAATTATCAAATGTACTGTCATATACGGTGTGTATATATGGTTCTGGCCAACCCTACATATAAGCACATTTGGATGCATTAAAGAAATTGCATGCAAATACATGCTTGCATACATGCACGGAATTGTGTAAACTTTCTTGCACACATGCGTACACACACGCGTGCGCAAACGCACACACTTAGTCACACACACACACACACACACACACACACGCACACACGCACACACACACACACTTGCACGTGCACATGCTGAATTGAAGTATAGTACGTACCTTTCGATGAACAATCTCAAATGGCATGGTGTATTGTTATGTATCATTGCATGCACGCAGCATCCAAGCCCTCCTGAGTGCTCCCAATCCTGACGACCCGTTGGCTGATGCCGTTGCACAGCACTGGAAGAGTGACGAGCCAGCTGCCATCAGAACGGGTGCGCGTGGCACGGACAGCTGTTTAGATTGCACATTTGTAGGGTTGGCCAGAACGTATGTATACGCCGTATATGATAGTATGTTTGATGAAATTCTGCAAACGATACCATGCACTGTAGGGCTACTGGTAGTATTGCAAGTAATTAAATATTCTTTGGGTACCTCGCATTGTCCATACGCAAAAAATTAAGAAATTCTGGGCCTGCAAAACTTTGACTTCAAATTGGGCCTGCAAAACTTCAATTTGGGCCCGCAAGACTTTGACTATTAATTGTCGATTTTTGGCTGGCTGCAGCATGCAGGTTTGCGTTTGAATCCCTGTCGAAATGCACCTCTTTTTGCTATTTACCTGGAGCCTTATGCCGTCTCAAATGAGGCGACCCAAGGAATTGCAAATTCCCTCATGCATGAAGGTTGCAACAGAGAGCAGAGGACAGGACTCGCGCAATGCCCAAATATCCGCAAATAAATTATGCTATTTATTTGGGCACCTCGCAATAAGAAGGACGCAATACTTTCGGAGCTCTACGGTATACAGGTGTACATAATATATACATAATGGTTTCTGGCCAATCCTACACATGTTTGTCAATTTGTGATGTAGGATTACTTGGAACGTGATTTTGTACCATGTATCTGCAAGATTAATCTCGCCACACCTACATTGTGCATGTGTATGAATCTTGCCAAACCTACCCGTTTTGCATTGATGTGGTGCAGGGAGTCACAAATAACTAGGGATCGGCGTATTGCGCTTTATGAGGCATTTCTAAAGCGCTATATTGTGCTGTATTTCAGCCGCTATCTCTGCCAGAACTCCCCCGTGCCAAAGGAGTTTCGGCATCGGATTTTAAAGGCATGCAGGGTACCGTGCACAATGCTCCCTGGCAAAAAATGAAAACGGAAAATTGGTTCTGTCGAGCTCTGGCAAAATTTAGGTCCGAAATATGGCGCTACACCTATCTGCGGTATCTGTGGTTCTGTGCCACACACATGTGCCTTATATGGACACAGGCAAGCCTGTGAAACAGTATGTCCCCCTGGCCAAAGTGTTGGACCAAGACTGAGCTGTGCGTGCATTCTTATGTGCATGTGTGCGTGCATGCCTGTGTGCGCGTGCGTACATGTGTGCGTGTGTGTGCGTGCGCCTGCGAGTGCATGCGTGCTTGCGTGTGTGCGTGTGTGCGTGTGTGCGTGTGTGCGTGCGTGCATGTGCGCTTGTGCGTGCGCGTGCGTGTTTGCGCGTGCATGCATGTGTGTGTGTGTGTGTGTGTGTGTGTGTGTGTGTGTGCGCGTGCGTGTGTGCGTGTGCATGCGTGTGTGTGTGTTTAGGTTTCTGTGTGTGCACATGTGTGTGTGTGTGCGTGCACTTGTGTGCAGGTGCAGGCATGTCTGTGCATTTGTGCCTGCCTTGTGGTGCTCATGATGTCTTGGCTCATGGTACATGGTGCTCATGATATGTGGTGCTCATGGTATGAGGTGCTCTTACTGTCTTGGCTTATGGTATGTGCTCCTCACAGCACTCCAAGGCTCCACAAGGGTATTGTGTTTGTGTTGTGTCGATGTGGACGCTCAAGGATGAAATCGAGCCCAGTTAGAAGCGTGGACATGAGCCGATCCCTACTCATAACAAAGTAAAGCCTTTATCTGCACTCTGCCACTGTCACTTATTCATATTCCCTCACTGCACAATGCAAGCTCCACAATTTAAGTCATGGCACATAATGTTAGTCAAGAACCTGGAGGTTTGTCAGAGGTGGTCGACGAAGCAAAAGTCCTGAAAATATTCCTATTTCGATGCAAAACGTGTCTAATTACCACAACTAGATGTTTCATGAAGTTTGAGGCCAAATGGACTACCCCAGTGGTCTGGGCAGAAATCCAGTTCAAATTTTGGCGCTGAATAATTACGTATTAAGCCACCACACTCTACCCAGGGCCTCTTTCACCTCAATACACGACAGGAGTACTTCTTTTATAATCAGGAATCGTTTGACATGCTGAAAACCGGATTTGTGGAACTTTGTTTTCCACACTTTTTGACACCCCTTTTGCTAAATTGTTTTAAGGGAAATGGCCAACTACTGCTCCGTTTTGCCCCATTTTTGTTGCAATGATATTCTTTAATAAAATGTAGACTATTCATATAAAAACGTCACAATCAAGTCAGTTGGTGGTGACATGTGACAGATTGGTGGTGAAAAGTGGGTTTCACGCCGCAGGCAATTTAAGGTGTGCGCCGCTAAGCTCAGGGAATCTCAGCACTCAGAGCAAGGGCTACATCTGGGTGCTAAGCTTAGAAACTGCAAGCTCCGGCGCACATACTGTGGAAACATTTCAAAACACCCCCTTTTCAGTCCTCCGTCGACCACCTCTGCAATTATACCTGCACCTTAAAATTTGTGCCAGTCCTCTGATTCCCATATTTTTCCGTCTGTCAAGGCTTTCATGGTCCTTGCTTTTGCATGCACTCACGATTGTGTAATCGCGTGCCTTTGTGATTCAAACTTGATAAAACAAACCATGCGATCACACTATGCGACCCTCACTCCTTTTTTTTGCAGCGCGTGACTGGACCCTGCGATTTGCTCAGAGCTAAGGACCTTGCCGCCCTTTGCGTGTGCTGTGTGTCAATGTGTCCTCAAAGCAAAAATACAAGGAGCTATTATGCATCCTGGATCTGTGAATGCCGAAGATGACGCATATTTTATTGCAAGCACCCGCTTTGTTTGCAGTTTTCGTGCATTCTTCATGTTACAGAGCAAATCTTTCCATTCCTCCTATCCCTGCTGCGGGTGAACACCAATAGGTCAAGTAGCAGGGTGGGAGACTTGGAATGCATGTTCGCAATAACGCCATGGTGTACAATGCCATTTGATTTAAAGAACTGATTGGTGTGTGGTGAGTGTAAAGAATGGGAGGAAAAAGGCTTTTGCCGGCAGCGCTACCATCCAGCTCATGGGAGCCCATCATCGTCGTAATGAATGATAGCCAAAGTTATGAGGATTGCAATTGGTGGGTGCAGGTGTGCATACTTTATAAAAATGCAATGGATGGGCGCAGGTGTGCAGTGCACCCTCTGGAAAAATGGACAGGTGATTACAAGGTTTACAAAACAAGCAAGGCCTTCAGTCAAGAGGTGCGACTGCTAGCCTGCTCATATAGTATAATAAGTTCATGAATGAAAAAAGGAGTTTGTTGTTTTCCTGATGTAAAAAAGCAGACACATCCTGCCCTGTCTATGAAATTGAGAACGCGTACTTCCTGCGGAAAGAAACCATCTGAGGGTGCGTGCAGTGAAAGAGAACATGCTTGTCATCCTGGACATAATCATCAGCCTCACATAAGTCGCAAGCAGGGGAAGGTAAGGTAAGGTAAGGTAAGGTTACATCGCTATATATGCCTCAGGCGGGCATCTGAGCGGAAGCTTTGGGGAAAAAGCCTGTAACCAAAACCAAAACAGAAAGCACTAGGAAAATCAAGGGAAA
>Ga0307945_1001409_pt1:0-2500 | contig 18725 bp, 20 predicted proteins | sample OrgLakmetagen228_FD_201818 | JGI IMG/M metagenome (GOLD analysis project Ga0307945, IMG submission 201818) | Saline water microbial communities from Organic Lake, Antarctica - #228 | ecosystem: Environmental > Aquatic > Non-marine Saline and Alkaline > Saline | place: Antarctica: Organic...
CAAATTCACTGCCTTCACTCAAATACACTGTGCCCCACACCTGACTCGCATACATCCCAGCAGGAATACCATACACCTTCGACAACCAGAGCATAGCATGAGGCCTGCTTTTTAATTCGTGACTCTTGGCAAACTCAGAACTCCTGCTCTGTGCAGCCATGTAAGGCCGCACCGCATGTTCCTCAGCTATCTTCGGATTCATCCTTCTATCAAGCAGCATGCCCAAATATTTAAACCTGTCCTTCTCTGGAAGCACCACACTATCGTATGTGAACGGATTCTGCAAAGTCATTAGTAGTTAAATCCAAGGTCATCAGCATACAGCATGTGGGACACACAATTCACTCGATCACCAGTCACGGCACCCTCAATACCCTCACTGATCTCTCTGCCCATGTCATTGATGTACAAAGAGAAGAGGAGGGGGGACAGAGGGCACCCCTGTTTGACACCATTCGTGGGATGCACCTATAGGTCTCAGCAAATAAATAAATCATAAAGATTGACAGCTGCGCTAAAAATTTTGTAAACCTCTGAGTTATGTTGAAAAACAAAACCTTTGATATCACCTTCTGAAATATTATCAAATAGATGGTTGAACTGGTGCCGTAAATGTTCGGTGCCCATACATGAAAAAATTACGTGTTTTCATCTTGAATATCCCCGTTTTCATACAAATTTCAAACACGTGCACTCATATCCGACTCCTGTCGTATACACCAGTTTCAAGGTTACAAGGTTTACAAAAAAAACAGTTTCACACTTCAACCCATGTCCTCGAATCCTGAACCGAGCTACGATGCTCATGACATATTTGCTTAGAGAACAATCTTCAAATACGCCGGCAAGACAATTGGTGCACGTGCATCAGAAACCGGTCTCTCAGGCAAAGCAAACCAATTGTGATAAGCCACAGATTTTTTTAATCAAGAGCAAGGGTCTTGACCATGTGCGTCTCTCCAAACTGCCTGATGCCTGAATCTCAAGTCCATGCGTTAACTAGAAAAATTCAGCTTCCTGTAATGTAAAAAACCACTTTTGTATGTATTGTCATTCTGCAAACCACCAAAGGCATCCTTCATCTGTCTAGTCCAACAATTAGAAGCGCCAGAATTTCCAATGGAAATATCTGCTTTCATCACATCGTCTTTAGTGTTGCTGTTGAATCAACCATCCTATTCCAAATTGCAAGGGTTCCTGCGCGCATTCTCAAAGCACACACCAATCTGCAGAAGTAGCTTAAACTCTTAACATTTCTCTTTAAAAACGCCATGTGTGCGACCTGCAAAGGGTTGCTGAAAACATTGTCGTGCTCCAGAAATTACAAGGTCCGAATCTGACTGGCATACATGCCAGCTGACAACGCATATGTCTTGACATGCCATAACATTGCATGAGGCCTGTCAGAATTTCTCTTTTCAATTCCAGACTCTTTCACTCTACGTAAAGCTGCATTAAAAGACTTCAAAGCATGGGATGCAGCATGGTATAAGTTCATGTGCTTATCAAATAACATTCCCAGGTAGGTAAAAGAATTTCTGTCTTCAAGCCTGATTGTAGAGACGAAAAACAGGAACTGCAGAATTTCGGTACGCATTAAAAATAACTATGTAGGATTTCTGCACATTTACTGTAAGTCCTTTCCTGGCAGCGCAAGATTCCAGCGTACGTCTCAACATTTTCTGCAATTGGACTGGGTCGTTAGCTGTCACGGTCAGGTCGTCAGCATAGAGCATGCGAGGTACCCTGAGCCCCTCGGTACCCGTAACAGCACCCACAAAGCCACTCCCGAACTCGTCATCCACATCATTACTTGATAGAAAGGTAGAAGAGGAGAGGGGATAAAGGACAACCTTGTTTTACACCTCTTATAGGCGCCGCGGAATTATTGGTGCTGGTAGTTTTGGCACGCACCATCAATTGAAACAAACTCGTCTCCATCGTGTCTGATAACGTTGATAAGGTGATTGGGCATCCTGATGTTATTTAAATGATCCCAAAGGTGGGGTTTGTCAATAGTGTCACAAGCTTGTTCAAAATCAATAAAGGCCGTGTGAAAGTGGAAACAACTACCCTTTGGTTTAATCTGTGGCAGCGTGGACTAAGATGACTCTCATGATCCCAAGATCTGCTGTCTCTGCCTTGAGGGTGTGCGTCTACAGCCTAAAACGGCTGACATTCCGCAAGACATGTTGAGACAGCTCCAAACATTTTATGATGCGAAGTATGCTTTGCTGCTTGGGGGCATCTGAGCGGAAGTTTCATCAAGCAAGATCAATTACTAAGGGCTTACAACATGGGGGGTAACTGGCAACATGTGTGTTCACTGATGGGCTTTTTTGCTGAGCTCAGCCAGCCATAGCAAACGTGGAATGTCAAGCAAGAGAAGGAGGCAGCTGGTCTCAGCCAATGCAAAATATATTATAGGGGTTTACTGGTCTTGGCCAGCACCAAAGTCAAGTCATATTTTCACAGCCTGTCTGATTGGGTCCTTTCCTTC
>Ga0307945_1001409_pt1:7500-18725 | contig 18725 bp, 20 predicted proteins | sample OrgLakmetagen228_FD_201818 | JGI IMG/M metagenome (GOLD analysis project Ga0307945, IMG submission 201818) | Saline water microbial communities from Organic Lake, Antarctica - #228 | ecosystem: Environmental > Aquatic > Non-marine Saline and Alkaline > Saline | place: Antarctica...
GCAATGACAGCAACCTGCTACTCTCAACACTCACACGCCCACATACACACACACTCTCTCACCAACTCACCCGCACGGAAGGTGTCACATGCTGCGATGAGGACCTTAATGTTGTGCTGGCCCAGCCAGTACGCGATCTTGGCCAGGTTGGTGGACTTGCCCACACCGTTGACCCCACAAAACACTATGACGTAGGGGCGGCCTCGCTCCTATGTGTACGAGTGTTAGTATGTGCGCGTATTTGTGCATGTGTGTGTGTGTGTGTATTTGTGAGTGTCACGGGTCATAGGCTAATCATTAAAATCACCTTAATATTTCATTTGCTTTGCGCATTTGCCAAGTGTCACCACAGTACAGGGCAAAAGACAACGACAGATGTAGGGGAGCTTTGCTCTGTGTGCCGCTTGCTAATGTCTATGCACTTTCACGCACTCTCACGCACGCCCACACGCCCACATGCACACACACACACACGCGGACGCACACGCGCACGCACACACACACACACACACACACACACAAACACACACACACTGCCCCATCCTCACCTGCGACTTGCGGATATCCAGCAGCACGTCTGTTTGCCGCTTGTTCAGGATGCCAGCGAGGGCGTCCTCAAAGGCTCCGCGCACAAACTTGCTCACGCCCGTGAAACTGGCCAGCTTCTGCCCCTCCAGAGACCTGTAGTTGCATACACACATTTTTAGGCGGAGCATGCAGTTGCGCAGAAAAGCTGGCCAGACTCTTACCCTCCTAACCCTACTCCGGACCCAAAGACGGAGCTACAGACATATTTTAGACAGAGCATGCTATTGCGCAGAAAAGCTGGCCAGCTTCTGCCCCCCCAGAGACCTATAGTTATGGACACACATTTCAGATGGGGCATGCCATTCCGCACTAACACACTCCGGTGACCAGATCCTTTCCTTAAATGACTTGAGTGACAAAGCAAGGTATGGATGTGTTTCCAACGCTCACACTGACAGGCACGCTTAAACAAGGTTTGTGTGGGCACATCCTGGCTTGAAAGCGACGTGGACACAGCTGAAACATAAACACAAATAAGAGATCTGCGCATTGAGCATTGAGCATTAAGCATTGAACATTGAGCATTGTGCATTGTGCATTGTGCATTGAGCATTGTGCATGCGCATTGTGCATTGTGCATTGTGCATTGTGCATTGTGCATTGTGCATTGTGCATTGAGCATTGTGCATGCGCAGTTCTACCGCCAAACAGAAAGATATGCCAAGCCATGCGCACATGTAAACAACTAACTTCTTGTTGACAAACGGAATTAACAAACCAGTTCACAACCTGCTGTCATGTACGTAAGAGCACTGGCATATGCACAACAACATGCTGTCATTCACGTAACACATGCACAACACATGCCCAACAACCTGCTGTCATATTTACGTAAGCGCACTGGCATATGCACAACACACCCACCCACCCACACCCACCCACCCACACCCCCACCCCCACGCCCACCCACACACACACACACACATACACACACATACACCCTACAACATCAATACCCCACCCACACCCATCAATGTGCGTTAGTGTTTTCTTTAGGGAATTGGGAAAACCTTGGTTTCATGTCTCCTCCGAATCTGGCAATTCGAGAAATTGGGTTCTCATGTCAATTTTCTTGTACTGCCCCAGCCAAAGGCCTCCCGGCAAATGATGTATGCATTTAGTGTAGGTGATCTGGAAGCAACTGCTTAAAAGTTTGTCTGAAATTGTAAGTTGGGCTTGAAAACTTCATTCTAACTGTGTGAGTTTGTCTATCTGATTCCACGGTGCTGTGTTGCCTGAACCAGGGGTGTGGGAAGGACTCCACACCAAATGCTGAGCTCTTAAACCCCCGTGCGCAACACGTCAGGTGCTGAGCATGTAGCCTGTTGCGCTGGGGGTCACGGATGTACTTGAGCGTGCTGAACACAAGCTCATCATCCACTGACCCTGGCACCATTACCATCACCAACTCTGCTGACTTGACCCACTCCCCAAACCATTACTGCGCCCCTAAGCACGTGGCTTCCCCCAAAAACTCAATGGTGGAGAGAGGGGTGGGGGAGAGGATGAGAAGGTCCTGGCTTGTGACCAGACTCGTCGCTGCTGCAGCAGGGCTAGCATCCTCAGCTGCTGCTGCTGCTGCTCGCCTTATTGCCTGAGCAGCCCTCTTAGAAATGAAGGGGGTGATGCTTCATTGAGCTTGAACCAAATATTTTTGTACCCCCTCCCCTCAATCAGCCAGTCCTTGGGCTTGGGCTGTGCCTCAAGAGGTTGGATGCTCAAGCCACTAAGCTTGGAACTTATTTGTGGGCCCACAGAATCCCACTTCCCATCACTTTTCCCCCTGGCAACTTTGGGATTTTTTGGTGGGGTTTATCGCTCTTTTTAACATGATAATTAAATGGTTGGAAATTTTTTGGAATCTGTGGTGCGTGAGGGCCTTCGAAGGCCCTATAACCATACAATCGTTTTACACAGGGGCTCGTCGGCACCCCCAGAATCTTGGTTTCTTGTCAATTTCAAAAGTCGGAAATCCATATTTTCATGTCGATCGACATGGCATGTCGCCTTAGAAAAGACACTGATGCACACCCAACCCACTCACACTCACACTCACACTCACACTTACACCCATCAACCCACCCAAACCCACATCCCAATACACAAAAATAAGCTTCATGTACCTTGCGATAGAGTCACATATGTTTTGGGAAATCTGCTCCGCCACATTACGCTCCATAAGCTTGTGCTTCATATCTTTGAGGGCAGGCTCCAAATCAGCAGCAGTCAGCGCCTGCAAATGTGCACGCGTGTATGAGTGTGTGTGTTTGTGTGTGTGCGTGTGTGTGTGTGTGTTGTGTGTGTGTGTGCTTGTGTGTGCGTGTGTGTACGCACATGTGTGTGTGTACGCACATGTGTGTGTGTGTGTAAGCATGTGTATGGGCACACATGAGTACAAAAGTGAGCAACAAAGTGCTATGTAGAAAAGTGCACGACTTGAGACCTGTGCCTGTAAACAGAAAAAGCAGGCAAGGCCAAGACAAGCGCATCATACTGTTCGTGCACGACACACACATGCACGCACACACACGCACACACTCCCACATTACTTGCAGTCATGGTTAGAGCACAATGAGACTGCAGCAATAAGAGCATGAACAGAACACACACACATACACATACATGCACATATGCACACATAAAACCAGTGATGATAGTGATGGGACTTCTCACGCGCACCAACAGCCATACAAAACAAATACACACACCTGCTTGCCCACAACCCGCATGGCAATGCTGTTCATAAAGGAGCCCAGCAGACCCTTGGGTTTGGCGGGGGCTGCACCACCCCCTGCACATGCATTCACAGCAAGTACGAGTAATATGTGCACCCCAAACAACAGGGCTGCACCACCCCCTGCACATGCATTCACAGCAAGTACGAGTAAAATGTGCACCCCAAAGAACAGGGGCTGCACCACCCCCTGCACATGCATTCACAGCAAGTACGAGTAAAACGTGCATCCCAAAGAACAGGGGCTGCACCACCCCTTGCGCATGCATTCACAGCAAGTACGAGTAAAATGTGCATCCCAAACAACAGGGGCTGCGCCATTAGTTGCACATGCGTACAGCCCCAGCAGAGTGATACGTGCATGCAAGCAAAGAACGTAAAGTGACTGTCAACAAAAAAAGGCTATCTCATTCACACAGGGCTGAGCAGTTTATAGTTACTGAGTTGGCAGGGCAAGTTGGTACACTGGTATAGAAGGAGTAATAAGGGGCTGTATGCATGAAATTGGAAGGTGTCAGGGTGTAGTAAGTAGAGGGGTGGGCATGCTTCATAGCACCCGCCATCTGCAACGATTTTGCTGCAAAATGGAAACAAACACACTAATAACCACTCATGCGTGCACATGCACGCACACGAACACGCCATGCACGCACACGCACACACGCATACGCACACACACGCGCGCACACAAACACACACACACACACTCACGCTCATATACATTCACATACACACACACACCATTGGCAGCAGCTGCACTGCTCAGCAGCTCCTCCTCATCAGCTGCCCCACCAGACACCTCCTCCTCCTCTTCCATATCCATGCGGGAGAGCCCGTTGTCAAGGACATCGACGTTGTCGCCTGCACGTGCGTGCGTGGAGTACATACAGCTGTTCACTGACCCTACTATGACATCAACGTTGTCGTCTGCACGTGCGTGCGTGAAAAACAAAGTTGTTCACTGACCCTTCTATGACATCAACGTTGTTGCCTGCACGTGCGTGCGTGGAAAACATAAAGCTGTTCACTGACCCTACTATGACGTCAATGTTGTCGCCTGCACGTGCGTGCGTGGAGTACATAAAGCTGATCCCTGACCGTATGGTTTTACCATTTTTGAATGAGCTGGAGCTTAGTTCCTGACAGAGTTCAAAGCACGCTTGATCAGGATTTGAGTCGCTCTTGAAAACCAGCACGCCTTCTACCTCTGAAACTAGCTCAAAGTCCTCTGATAGCATGCTCAAACTTGTATTACACCACCCCATAGCAGCAATGTTTTGGCCCAGCAGCATTCTTTATGCAGAACTCTCATTTCTAGAGCAGCCTTCTCATTTCTAACAGCTCATTTCTACTCACATGTCTAGGGCAGGATGGGAAGGTGTAGGTCCTAATCATATTATTTGCGACGTTCACCTGTCATGACCGAGCGAGCTTCTTCCAGCTCTGTCCATCAAAATCATAAAGCAAAGCTGCTCCTCACCATCTAATAAACACATTTGCTGTTGTTGAATGGGTCAAGCAAAGGGTTGGCAGAACCGCATACAAACACCATACATGACCAAGTATTTGGTGCATTTTCTGCCACAATTGCCGTATACGCTCCTCCGTATATATATGATTCTGGCCAACCCTAGTAAAGCACCAATTACCAAAATGTTTTGCTCACCTTCACTTGGCCCATCGTCCTTGGCAGAGTAATCCAGCTTGGCCGAGATCTTGTTGCTTGAGCTGCTTCCACCCTTCAAGTCCCAAGTCCGAGCTTGCTGCGATGTTTAACGTCACGTCAGTGTCAGGGGTGGTCCATAGGTAGGTTGGCCAGAACCATATACATAAAATATATATTGCATTTACTAATTTATATATATATATATATATATATACACGGCGTCTACACGGTATTCCACTTAGTATACAGTCATATGCAGCACAGGGCGTTGTGATGCACAACATAGCATGGCCGTTTTTGTGTTGCAGACACTGTGTGTGTGTGTGTGTGTGTGTGTGTGTGTGTGTGTGTGTGTGTGTGCTTGTCACGTGCTTTTGCCGTGTTCAGCGTCTCTGAACTTTGTATGGGGCATCCCTATTTCCTTTAAAGAAACAACTGGCGCACATGTCCAAGGTTTGCTTCATGCTTCAGACAGAAGCTCAGGATAATAATTGAAGGAGGAGATTTCAGACAAGAAAATGGGGAAAAATCAAATGCAGTCACACGTCACGCGTCACACGTCACACACCCACAACCACCCACCCCCATCCCCACACCCACACCCACCCACATACACAAAACCATCCAAAACATCCTCCCACGTATCTTCCTTCTTGGACTCACCACATCCTTGGCCACGTAAGGTTTTGGGGGGGCAGACATGACAAGGCTCTTTGCCTAGCAACCATCCAAAACATCCTCCCACCTTTTCTTTTTAGTTGGGCTGCGCCACATCTTTGGCCACGTCAGGCTTCAGGGGAGCAGACATCACACCGCCCTTTACCTATCAACCATCCAAAACATCCCCCCACCTTTTCCTTCTTCTTCGGCTGCGCCACATCCTTGGCCATGTCAGGCTTTGGGGGGGCAGATGTCACAGGGCCCTTGCCGAGTCGGGCACCCCTTGGTCCAACTCTGCTGCCACTCTTGTTCAATTTGCTAATGTCAAACGCACGGCTTGCATCCTGCGTGTCCTGCATGTGTGTGCGTGTGTGTGTCGTGTGTTTGTGTGAGTATGTGTGTGTGTTTTGTGCGAGTGGCTGGAGAAGGCCTCTGCCTGCAACCCTGAACAAGAGACAGCAGAATGAAGGACAGCCAGCCAGGAAAAACACGCTCTGCCCAACACTTCTGAGACACGTTTCCTGTTTTGACTTCTGCTCCCAGTAACAGTTCTGAGCTCACTTACACACACGTACACGCACAAGCACGCAAACACACACACATATGCATAAGTGCACGTAGGTCTACATATGCGTAGGGTTGGCCAGAACCATATAGATACACCATATATTTGGTGATTTCCCTGCCAAAAACACCGCATATACACTGTACGGTATATATATATATATATATATATATATGGTTCTAGCCAACCCTACATATGCGCCTTCCTACCCACCTCCAGGCCGTTACAATTCCCACACAAACACAAACACATGCGCACATGCACACACCTGAGCATGCACACGATTGCGCACGTGGGTCCACACACACGCCTTCCTACCCACCTCCTGGCCGTTATGATCTCCAGGCGCATCATCACTACTGTTCCCACTAGAGCCCTCAGCACCAGTGCCATTAGCCCCCCCCCCCTTGTCGTACACGCCGCCCTCTTTCTCCTTGCCGCCACCGCCGTTGCTCTCTCCTTTCGCGCTGCCGAGTTGCGCGTGTGACAAGTTTGCTGTACGCTGGCTAGCCTGTTCATGAAAGCATATGTGTGGGCGTGTGTGTTTGTGTTGTGTGTGTGTACAGGCCTGGGTGTTTGCGTGTGTGCGCGTGTGTGTGCGTGTGTGTGATTGTGCGTTTGTATGTGTATGTGTGCATGTGCGTGCGTGTGTGTGCGTATGCACAGACTGTTGCTCTCTTCTTCAGCGCTGCCGAGTGGTGCGTGGGTTTGGTGACTAGCCTATATCATTGACACAAGCATGTCTATTACGGCACACATAATAAACACAGGACCACGCACAACATTGCAGCAGCATTGAGGAACCTGGATAGCACGTCACACGTCCAGCATTTGCATGGAAACCTTCATGCACACATGTGCACATGTGCCTATAGTACTTGTGGTTACACCCGAATTATATGGGTAAGGCACATGCGCTCAAACGCCTTATATAAATAAATTTGGGTGTAATCAAAAATACGGCGAGGAATTATCCAAGTGCATGATCGTGTATGGTTTGAGGTACACATTTGGCCAATCCTTTATGAACCACACACACACACAAACACACACACACACACACACACACACACACACACACACACGCATGCGCGCGCACACACACACACACACAAGCACACACACAAACACACACAAGCACAGATAGAATCATGTATTTCCACTGCACACTTAAAACACTGTTGAGACGTCTCACCTCGAAGCTACCCCCAATCATGAAACATGCAAGTGACAAATCATTCTGCGGATTAAAATAACGCCGAGCATGCTATGTTGTTTGCGTTTCCTAAGGTCAGGGCCGTCAGAATTAATTAATAAATATTATCTGTTGCACAGCTATAAAGGTCCCTGCTAGCCATGGATTTGCGGAACTCAGGCCTCCTGCCAGCTCATGTGCCAATTTCGTTTAGCATGTGCCTTGCACAGCGCCTCACAACCTAGTGCCTAGTGCCTTAGTAACGGCTGAGTGAGACCAACACACAACACTTGTCAAATTTGATGAGCCGAATTTGATCGAACCATGGCGCCTTCGATAATTGATTGGTGAGTTTTAGTAAGGTTGTTTAAATCACAGGTCTCAGGTACCTCAGGTACCTCAGCCACCAACGACACACCCACCTTGCTCTTCTCACTGCACCCAATTTTTGGTGTTAAAGGGCGACATACCCACCTTGCTCTTCTCACTGCACCCAATTTTTGGTGTTAAAGGGCGACATACCCACCTTGCTCTTCTCACTGCACCCAAATTTTTGGTGTTGGGAGGCGACACACCCACCTTGCTCTTCTCACTGCACCCAAATTTTTGGTGTTGAGAGGCGACACACCTACCTTGCTCTTCTCACTGCACCCAAATTTGTGGTGTTAAAGGGCGACACACCCACCTTGCTCTTCACTGCATCCAAGTTTCTGGTGTTGGGAGGCGGCGGTGCCGCTTTCTTGGCACTCTCCGCTCGGACCTCACACTGACGGAGCATGCGCACAAAGTGCTCCTCAAACGTGGGGTAGGAAAACTCCTGCGTGTTTGTGAGTGAGTGCGTTCATGAGCGAGTGAGTGAGTGAGCGCGTGTGTGTGTGAGTGTGTGTGTGTTTGTGAGTGTGTATATATGTATGTATATATGTAAATAAATATAAATGTATAGATGTATGTATGTGTGTGAGTTTAATTGCTGAGAACGTTTGGCTCTACTTCTGTCTATACCACTATCAAAACGCTATTGTATGCAGGATCAAGCAGGACAAAGACTTCATCATCAGCAGCACAGGTGCGCAGTGCAAGTACACCCTTAGGGGGCGGTTACACACAAATAATTGCGTACTTTTGGTTGAGGGGTGAAAATCTTCCACTTTTGACGAAAACAATTGCGGTCACACAATAGAAATATGACATTTTTACCCGTAAAACCCCAGAAACAGGGTGGGAATGGCTTTCAGTATTTTCTTTCGTTTGGGACCTGCCCCCCCAAAAGTTGGAAACTGGTCCCACATGTTCCCACGTCCTGAAACATAGGCAAATTTGTGAATTTTGTGTTGTAGTAGTCAGGGTGGTGATGTTTTTTAAGGACTCTAAGGGGGGCCTTCCCAAGGCTCTGCCAAGCCAAAACGCAAGCAGAGAGGAGACAAGCAGGAGCAGTCAGGTGGTGCCCAATGCATAGAGGCACCTGTGTCCTGTAGAGGGCTGGGGCTCTTGCGCACCAACACATACAAACAGTATGATAGCCATGTGCTTCTTGCAACGAAAATAAGCGTCACCCCATTGGCATGGCTTCTCAATTCTCATAAAAGTCCCATCCATCGCACCAGCACAGCATGGCAAGGAGCACAAGCCTGAGACCTCACCAAACAGCGCAAGAGGTCGTCTCCCTATGAAAAGGAATCATGCTCGGCACAAACTCTTTGCACAGAATGAAAACGACATCGTGAATACTGTTGCAAACGGCAGCTTTGCTAACGTCATATGTGCAGACAAGGTGCTGGTGAGGAGACCCAGAACTAGCCCAGTCCAAAAAGATAGCCAGTCTCTTTGCAGCAGGAATGGCATTGCGCATGATCGTGTTTTGCTTGGCTGTTGAGGCACGGTACTTTTTCTACAAATGATTGAAGGCCAGCTTGCTCATGCGAAAGGCCTGTCTGAACTGGACAGCCTCCCAGTGGGGCTGTGTTCTCCCAATGCGTGCCCAGTCATCCAGCACTTGCCATTCCCAGAATTTAGAGGATGGGCTCCCCTTTAAGGAGGGGAAAAGAGAACAAATTCATTCATATGTCACGTGTGATGCTTGCGCAACCTTCCAACACCTTCCAAACACTCCAGCTGCCCCTTGGCTTCCTGCCATTCCCCTCATGCCCTTGGGCATGCACCAGGGCGAGGCAAGCCTCAAGTTGGGCAATTGGGTCTCTAAGACCTAGGTGACAGCTGGCAGAAGTGTCGACATGGCCCAATCAATGAAATCTGTCTTTTGTTGAGGCATTAGCTGTGGCATCATGGCCAGGCCAAGCAACAGGAATTACAGCATACAACATTTGGGGCGCTAAAGTAAAGGGCCTCTCAGAAATGTGAAAAAAGGTGAACTATTTTTGGTTCGGTTTGCGTGTGACCGCCTGGGTAAAAAATTCCAGTCCCTGGGCGAAACGATTTTCGCCAATTTTTTTTACATGTGACCCAAGAGGCCTCAGGAAGCATAACTTTTGGATGGCATGTCCACTTTCCAATGAAAATTAGATATTCGGAATCGTGACGTCGAAAGCTATCGATTGGTATATATATGGGTCAAATCAGTGGAGTTTTGAACAAAAGAAGCAACGTGGGGCTGTGCAAGCCAGTTGTGGGTGCCTGGTAGGTCATGTGTGTTAGGGCGTCCGTATCTCAGTTTTTGCCCCATAACTCTGCAACACGTTAGTCTCAGGTCTTCATAAGTATGCAGATGGATGTAGAATTTAAAAAGGAGCAGATTTGTACCTTTTTTGTCTGGGTGGGGGCACTGGAGAGGGGTGTGAGGGGTGGGAGGTCCCTCAGGGGGGTCACCCCAAAAAGTGGACATGCCTTCCTAAAAATAAAACACCCTCCTGTGTGACCGCGGACTCTTTTCCTTGAAAGTGAATATTTGACCAACCAAAAAATTACGAAAAAAATTGCGTGTAACCGCCTCCTAAGCTTCATTGTTACCATAAGTGCTCGTCACTTATATGCCAATTAAGATGCTTGCAGCTGTGTTGCTTCAGAGGTGTTTGCAGCTAATGGCTACTAACATGTTTGCTAGCACCCAAACAAAGTGAAGCAGTAACACAAACGGAGGCCTCAAAATTTGGCTCAAGACGTGTGCATTACTAGGGTTGGCCAGAACCGTATATATACACAGCATATGACCGTATATTTGGTGATTTCCCTGCCAAAAATACCGTATATACACCGTATATATATGGTATCGGCCAACCCTATGCATTACACTTTCATTCATTTAGGTGCAAGCGATGAAAACGAGCTGCTCCTTGTTCACTCAACAACGTGCAACTACACACACTCACGTTGGGCCTGAAGTGTTGCACGGTGAACTCCTGTTTTACCAGCTGCAGTAGCTCGTCCACGTACAGCAGGCTCAGCGCCTTCTGGTACACCGCCACAAACACCAGACCTAAGCCCTGCGCGTGTGGATTAGCATGTGTGTGTGTGTGTGTGTGTGAGAGTGTGTGTGTGTGTGTGTGTGTGCATGTGTGTGTGCGCATGTGTGTGTGCGCATGTATGTGTGTGTGCGCATGTGTGTGTGTGCCCATGTGTGTGCGCATGTGTGTGTGCGCATGTGTGTGTGTGTGCCCATGTGTGTGCGCATGTGTGTGCGCGCGCGTGTGTGCGCATGTGTGTGCGCATGTGTGTGCGCGTGTGTGTGTGCGCATGTATGTGTGCGCGTGTGTGTGCGTGTGTGTGTGCGCGCGTGTGTGTGTGTGTGTGTGTGTGTGTGTGTGTGTGTGTGTGTGTGTGTGTGAGTGTGAGTGAGTGTGAGTGTGTGAGTGTGGGGGTGGGT
>Ga0307945_1001415_pt1 | contig 18710 bp, 26 predicted proteins | sample OrgLakmetagen228_FD_201818 | JGI IMG/M metagenome (GOLD analysis project Ga0307945, IMG submission 201818) | Saline water microbial communities from Organic Lake, Antarctica - #228 | ecosystem: Environmental > Aquatic > Non-marine Saline and Alkaline > Saline | place: Antarctica: Organic Lake...
AGTTCACAATGGGGCGCATGCCGTTCACACTCACCATCCCTGGCACACGCACACGAATGCGTGTGGCCTTGCTCAAGTTCACAATGGGGCGCATGCCATTTACACTCACCATCCCTGGCACACGCACACGAATGCGTGTGGCCTTGCTCAAGTTCACAATGGGGCGCATGCCGTTCAGCTTTGGCAGCATGCGCATGCGTGAAATGCCCAGGTCACGAGCACCCAGGACCTGTGCACATAAATACAAGTAATCTAATTGTTTGATCAATCAAACAGGTTGTTAAATTTAAGCAGTAGGAAGAATTGTGAGCAATAAGAGCAGGGCATTGGTACTGACAGGCACGCAAGACGAATAGCAAACAATTGCATGCAGATAACAGAGTAATTTTGCCTTTTACACTGTAGACTACTAGCAGCAAAGAAAGAACAGCATAGAGCAGAAGGATCACTAGCAAATACCGTATCAAATGCAGCTTGAGATGTTGCAGAACATACTCAACAACACACGTCCCCACAGAGGGAGGTAATCTGTCTTACAGCACCCACTAGCAGCAGCAGCTCCAGAGATGGGGAGCAGCCTCATAGAACCACAAACTTAAACAATACACTAATAAGAAAAGCATTGATTCAACAGCACTCACCGTAGCAGCGTCAGCTCAAGATATGGGGAGTAGCCTCCTAGAACCACAAACTCAAACAACATAAGACTCACCGTAGCAGCGTCAGCTCCAGATATGGGGAGCAGCCTCATAGACCCACAAACTCAAACAACATAAGACTCACCGTAGCAGCGTCAGCTCCAGATATGGGGAGCAGCCTCATAGAACCACAAACTCAAACAACATAAGACTCACCGTAGCAGCGTCAGCTCCAGATATGGGGAGCAGCCACTTAGAATCACAAACTCAAACAACATAAGACTCACCGTAGCAGCGTCAGCTTCAGAAATGGGAAGCAGCCTCTGCTCTAAGAGCTCTGCCACGGCCGCCTTTTGCAGCTCAGACCATACAGGCTTCCTGCGTGCAGTTGCAGAGTTGTGTAGTGATCCAGTAGTATAGTCGTAGATTTCACAGAAATGCTGATGTAAGTAAAGATGTGGTTATAATGTTTTTTATTGTTGTCGCACTTTTTGACTGGTGGCTTAATCTATGTAAGTAGAGAGCACACCTTAGATCCACAGGCCAAAAACAGCAAACAAGTACATTGTGTGTGTCTTAGCTGACCAGATCAAGCCAGGTGATGCTTCTTGTCCCCTGTTTTTCCAACTGATTTAAAGGAGAATTTCCACAAAACTAAGCAAGTGGATCTTTCTCCTGTGTTAAGCCAATGCATGTTTGCATTGCCTGCATGTAAGGGCTTGTAGGACATGTAGGGCTTTTAGACTGTAAACTGTGTAAGCTGTGTAAGCTGAGTAATGCTTTCAAGCTCGTGCTTTGGCTTTTGCGAAATACACAGGAGAAGAGTGTCAAAGGTTAATATCAATGCCAAAAATATGAAAGTACCAAGGTTAAGATCAATGCCAAAGTAAAGATCAATGCCAAAGTAAAGATCAATGCCAAAGGTTAAGATCAATGCCAAAGTAAAGATCAATGCCAAGGTTAAAATCAATGCCAAGGTTAAAAGGTTAAGATCAATGCCAAGGTTAAGGTCAATGCCAAGGTTAAGATCAATACCAAGGTAAGATCATTAGCAAGGTTAAGATCAATGCCAAGGTTAAGATCAATGCCAAGGTTAAGATCAATGCCAAGGTTAAGATTAATACCAAGGTTAAGATCAATGCTAAAGTAAAGATCAATGCCAAGGTTAAGATCAATGCCAAGGTTAAGATCAATACCAAGGTAAGATCAATAGCAAGGTTAAGATCAATGCCAGAGTAAATATCAATGCCAAGGTTAAAATCAATGGGCCCGGTGCTGCACCACCGTCCAGTGTTAGTTTTGGCAACATCCTGTCATTGCAGAGTCACGGAAAATCTAAGTCACTCAACAGCTTTCTGCCTTAAATGGCACAATATTGAAGCGACCTGTGCTGCAGCCCCCTGCTTATGTCCTGCACCAAACCAGTCACCGGTGCAAACCGACAGAAAGTAACCGCTCCTCTTTTTTTTGAAGAGTTAAAATTATATTTTGGTTGCCGTGCTTTATTTAGACTTGAGTGACTTCACTTCCGGTAGCTGTTGTCCTCACGCCAGTTTCAATTCATGCAGCATCTCCTCAAAGCGCTCTCTGACATCAGACAACAACCCACTTACAGCGCTCTCTAGCGTAAAAATAATAACGCTCCTCTCAGCACTTTTTGGCGTCAAACATACAACCCTCTTACAGCGCTCTTTGGCGTCAAAGAATAACGCTCCTCTCAGCGCTCTTTGGCGTCAAGCAATAACCCTCTTACAGCGCTCTTTGGTGTCAGGCAGTAACCCTCTTGCAGTGCTCTCTGACGTCAAACAGTAACGCCCCTCACTCCTCAAAACATTATTCTCTGGCGTCAAACAACTAAGCTCCCTACAGTGCTTCCTGGCGTGTCAAACAGTAACACCCCTCCGTCCTCAAAACATTATTCTCTGGCGTCACACAACTAAGCTCCCTACAGTGCTGCCTGGCGTGTCAAATGACAACCCTCTTACAGCGCTCTTTGGCGTTGAACGGCATCGTTCCTCACGATGCTTTTTGGTGTCAGACAATAAATCTCTTTACAGTACCCTCTGATGTCAAGCAATAATCCTGTAAACACAGCAACCTCTGGCACTAAAAATCAACTCTCCTTACATGCTAGAGGCCATGACACATATTAGCTAGTCAGCATCAAAGCCTGTTATCAATGACATCATAACAGGGTTGGCTAGAATCGTGCCTATGCACACTATATAACCGACAATCTGGAAAGCTCCTCGCAAATAACACGCACATACAGTGTATATGCCTAGAGGGGGGGCACTGGGCAGGGGCCCAAACAAGCACATTTTCAATTTTTAGGGGCATCTACTACACACCACTTCATCAAACTAGAACCGAAATGATTATAAGCTCGAGCTGACGTATAAGCTACCAGAAGATGTGGATGCATGTACTTCAGTCGTTTCAAGTATGCAATGTCAGGACTAAAAGCATATTTATTACACTGGATGTATACGTTCCATGGAAATTAGCATATTAATTTGCACATCTCGCCAAACGCCGGGTCAATTTACTTCATTTATCTTATAATGGTTCTTTATTTGTAGTGAGAGCTCTTAAACACCAAATATATTTCTTAGTTTAATGAATTAGAAGATACATTTTACAATTTGGCAGCAACTAGCGGGGTCCAACCCACAACATATTAAGCATGTGTGGCCTAGTTGACAAGCTCCACACTTCAAAAAGATTCAAAACAGGTAAATACTGCAGCTTGCATTGGGCTGCACGTAAGCCAAAGAGCATATGGAAACTTGCCCATTTTCGAGCCTCCATGGTACCCATGGGTATATTCCTGGTTCTGGCCGACCCTGCGCACCCATTCTCACGCAGTTCAAATGCCTCTCTTGAGCATTATAAGCCGCGTAACGATGCAGCAATCGCGGTTGGTGACAAGAACCACTCATTTTTCTGCACGCCTCCACAAATATCCAGCCTCGCACCTGAAGTAAAACACCTGCTGCTTGTATGGCTCCGTCTCAGTCACGTAGAAAGCTGCACGGATTAGTGGGTTGACCAGGCCCGCCATCAGCCACCACACTACGCTCTGCAGCGCCTGCAAGTCACACACATGGCGTGTTCTGCTCACAGCTGGCCTTGCACCAGCAGCCTGCAGTTGCTGCCTACTGCCGCTAGCACAGTACTGCTTCCTGCCGCTCTGCTGCTGTACACGCTGCTGCTGTTGTTGCTGCTGCTGCTGCTGCTGCTGCTGCTGCTGTTGTGCATTCTGCCTGCTGTTCATGCAGCACTGCTTCCTGCCCTGCTGCTGCTGCTGCTGCTTTGTGCCTGACGACACTCCCTGCCCTGCTTGCTGCTTGCTACCACTCCGCGCTTGACCGCTGCTCCTGTGATTCCGTCCGTTCCCTGTGTGCCTCTGCATTGGGCCTGGCAGTTTTGGTGCCACTTTTGCAGACGCACTGACAGCATTGAGCCAAGGCATACCGCTTGTACGCATCCCCTGTGTGCACGAAATACAAGGTGTGACATGTGCCCTGAGATTATTACCATCCTCTGAATGTATGATGCATGATACGCATCCTTTGATCCTTTGTGCGTGTGTGTGTGTGTGTGTGTGTATGTATGTGTGTGTGTTTCTGTGTGTGCGTGTGTGTGTGTGTGTGTGTGTGTGTGTGTGTGTGTGACGAAAGGGAGTATCATCACGCCGATCCCTATTCACATGCTCTGCATGTATGATACACATCTTTTGCGTGTGCAATAGAAGAAAGCATTTCCGTACTGAGCCTTATACTCATCCTCTGCAAGTGAAATAAGGCGACAGGGCTTGAATGTGGTGCTGGGTCTGATACGGAGCTGGAGTACATCCAACCTCATGGATCTGACCATACAACAAAACAGCTTGCAAGTAAGATGAACATGCATTCAACGATGGATCAGTAAGCCGTGCTATGACCGCATGGATCTGACCATACAACAAAACAGCTTGCAAGTAAGATGAACAAGCATTCAACGATGGATCAGTAAGCCGTGCTATGACCGCATGGATCTGACCATACAACCAAACAGCTTGCAAGTAAGAGGAACATGCATTCAACGATGGATCAGTAAGCCGTGCTATGACCGCACACTGTGCCAATGGTGCACAAACCGCGTTATGCACATGCATCACTGGTACTACATACACAGTTATATCTGCACATGTTCAATACTATCTGCTCACAACAACAGTAATTGACAACCTAAGAGGAATTCTGCTTTCTTATTACCATCCACGTGTAGTGTTGGCCAGAACTGTATATATACACCGTATGTAACCGTATCTTTCGCGATGTCCCTGACAAATGCCTTATCTACACACCGTATACTCGGTACGGTTTACATATACTCAGTACGGTATACATATGTAGTGGTGTTCACCCCCAGACCAAGGTGCTCAGAATTAATTTTTGACCACATGTGTGTGTTTACAGTGCAAAATGGGCAGGCAAAACTGGTCTCAGATTCTGGGATGGTGCAGTGGTTGGGGAGATACAAGGGAGGGCTGGTATGGCTGGAAAAGGGGACCCTCCCAAAAACACCGGCAAGTGAATCCGAGTGTGCAGATGGACTAAACAAAAAATATGAAGTCAGTCTGCACCAGTTTTAAAAGCCCGTTCACCAGGGGTGAAGTCCGAAATTTCTTGCTGGCGGTGAGCTTCCTGACCACGGAGGGTGTCCAACCCTGCCGTTTTTGTGATGCACTTTTACTTTTGTATATATTCTTTTGTTCCATCAATTTTGAGGCACCTGATTCTCAGCAGCAGCAGCTCAGCAGGCAAAGACAGATGGAGGTGGCACAAGGGCAGCACGCTTGAGGCAGCAACAGCAAGGAGGGTGGACCCCGACCTGTCCAAGACCTGCATCAAGGTATGAGGCAGGTATTCATGCAACGAAATGCTGCTGCAGCTGATGTGGGAGAAGCTTTTGTGGTGAAGAAGGTCGCCGGTGCACATGCTTGCGCCGTGCAGAAAGTGTGCCGGACCTGTTTCTGCATTCCAGCCTGCAAATCACACATCTATGATTGACATAAGTGTAAAGGCATGCATCACAGGCCAGGGACTGCAGCTCTAGCACACCTGCATGGCGCCACGCAAGCTGATTGGCGTTACACAAATCACTGCGTGCGCAATTGACCATGCGCTGCCCCAAACCTTGCATGTCCTGCGCAGCACTGTGTCTTAGGACACTGGGAAAAGCTGCAGAGGATCCCAGGCTGTGGCGCACAGCGGCTGACACGCAGTGCAAATTGATATGCTGCAACTTGGGTTTTAGCAACCAAAATATGGCTCAGCACGGCCAAAACCAGCGTTAACACTTGACACTCCTCATATGCATTCTATTCTACTAAAGAATGCGTGTGCAAAGTTTGGGGTTGCAACGGCATGCACCTGACATGCTGGGTCATGTCTGGATTGAGCTCTGCCAAAACATCCTGCATTATCCGCTTGAATGTTACCTCATATGTATCCACACGCATGCAGGTGCCAAGGTTCCAGCACAACACCCCACTGACAGTCAAGCAGAGCCTTCTCAGCAGCACCAGCCACATCAGCCACCGCCGAACCCAATCCTCTCAGCAGCATCCATCCCCTCAGCCATCTCCACCGCCAAACCAACCCTCCCAGCAGCAGCCATCCCCTCAGCCATCTCCAATTCCAAACCAACCCTCCTCATCATGTTTCAACCCAAAATTTTTCCAACAACTTCATAACCCAGCAGCGTTTTCCAATCCAGGTTTTCGGAGCGAAAAAGTGTGTTGCCGGTCTTTTTTGTGGCTATTTGTGAGGGCACAGGATGGAAAATTAGGCACATTTTTGAGCGTTGCACGCCCGTTCGGCTGTCTTTTTCGTCAACCAGCATACCTAATTGTAGCGCTTGACAAGCTGCTTCTACGCATCTTAAAAGTCAAATGAAGAAATGTAGGTGATGGCTGTGTGATCTGACTTTTTGGGCAAAATTGTAATTTTCAAGTTTGTAACTTTTCATATTTTATAGAAAATGTCAACACATCCCAAAATCACCCCCTTTGGTGAAAGCCAGTTTTGGGGCTGAACACCACTACACGTGACGGTTCTGCTACATTTTGTGCTTTGGTGCCACGGTTGTGCTATGGTTGTGCCACGGTTGTGCCATGGTTGTGCCACGGTTGTGCCACGTGACGGTTATGCTATATTTTGTGTTATGCCACTCTACACCTACCTGTGCGGCCTGGTGTAGCGTCAGGCTATCATGACGGTGATTCCGCCTGTCACCAAGCAGGGCTGCAAGCACAGTGTGCCTGACAGCTGACCACACGTGTAAATTTTGTGTCGTGCCACCCTACACCTACCTGTGCAGCCTGGTGTAGCGTCAGGCTATCATGACGGTGATTCCGCCTGTCACCAATTAAGGCTGCAAGCACAATGTGCCTGACAGCTGACCACACGTGTGAATTTTGTGTCATGCCACCCTACACCTACCTGTGCATCCTGGTGTAGCGTCAGGCTATCATGACGGTGATTCCGCCTCACCAAGCAGGGCTGCAAGCACAATGTGCCTGACAGCTGACCACACGTGTAAATTTTGTGTCATGTCACCCTACACTCACCTGTGCAGCCTGGTGTAGTGTCAGGCTATCATGACGGTGATTCTGCCTGTCACCAAGCAGGGCTGCAAGCACAATGTGCCTGACAGCTGACCACACGTGTGAATTTTGTGTCATGCCACCCTACACCTACCTGTGCGGCCTGGTGTAGCGTCAGGTTCTCGTGACGGTTCAGGCCCACGTATGCACGCACCACTCTGAGGAGGACACTGCGCATTGCGAGTAGATCACAATACAATGAGCAAACACAATCTCTGAGCATGCAAGCAGTCCATGCCAAACAATATGCCAAGATGCAGGAGTCCTGTCTGACAGCTGACCATACGTATAGCCACAGACTCATTACGCAAACCCTTGCTACTCCCATCCGCGGTTTCGTCTGTCACCAAGCACGGCTGCAGGCACAATGTGCCTGACAGCTGACCACACATGTACGCAAGACACACACAAGCTTTATACTCCCACCTACAATAATGTCGGTCACCAAGCAGGGCTGCAGGCACAATGTGCCTGACAGCTGACCACACGTGTCCGCAAAACACACACACACACACACACACACGCTGCCCTCACCTACGGTTCTGTCTGTTACCAAGCAGGGCTGCAAGCACAATGTGCCTGACAGCTGATCACACGTGTACACAAAACACACACAAACATTCTACTCCCACCTACAATTCTGTCTGTCACCAAGCAGGGCTGCAGGCACAATGTGCCTGACAGCTGACCACACGTGTACGCAAAACACACACACACACACACACACACACACGCTGCCCTCACCTACAGTTCTGTCTGTCACCAAGCAGGGCTGCAGGCACAATGTGCCTGACAGCTGACCACACGTGTACGCAAAACACACACACCCACACGCTGCCCTCACCTACGGTTCTGTCTGTCACCAAGCAGGGCTGCAAGCACAATGTGCCTGACAGCTGACCACACGTGTACGCAAAACACACACAAACAATCTACTCTCACCTACAAATTTGTCTGTCACCAAGCAGGGCTGCAGGCACAATGTGCCTAACAGCTGACCACACATGTACGCAAGACACACACAAGCATTCTACTCTCACCTACAATTATGTCTGTCACCAAGCAGGGCTGCAAGCACAATGTGCCTGACAGCTGACCACACGTGTACGCAAAACACACACACCCACACGCTGCCCTCACCTACGGTTCTGTCTGTCACCAAGCAGGGCTGCAGGCACAATGTGCCTGACAGCTGACCACACATAGGCCACCACGCTTCTGGCAGGAACACTGTTAGTGAGCAGGCCTCGAGGCTGTAGGCAGCTCTTCTTGCTGCGCACATTGCTGGTTCTGCACACACATGGGGGCTTGCCGTTCGCCTTACACTGCGTAGGTTGCCTCGGTTGAGTGCTTGCTCGCTGCTGATGTTGCTGCTGTTCATGATCCTGACGCAGTTTTTCTTGCTGCTGCTCCTGTTGCTGCTGTTGCTTCAGTTGTGCCTGATCCTGACGCAGTTTTCCTTGCTGCAGCTCCTGTTGCTGCTGCTGCTGCTGTTGCTTCAGTTGTGCCTGCCGTTGCTGGAGCTGCTGCTGCTGCTCTTGTGAAAGTTGCTGTCGCTGCTGCTCTTGCTGCTGCTGTTCCGGCACCTGAGCAGAACCTGGCACACCCAAGTCCATGAAGTCTTGCAACTGCAAATCCTGAGTTTTGGGCCGATCAACGTCCATGTGCTCCTCCTGCTTCTCCTGCTCCTCCTGCTGCTTTTGTGGTTGCTGCTGCTGCTGCTGCTGCACGTCGTTTGGCTGCATTGGAGAAGCTTGCTCACATGAAGAGCCAGAAGGTCGCTCATGAGAGCCACAATGCTTCTGAGGCGCCTGCACGTCATTTGGCTGCATGGGAGAAGCTTGCTCACAAGAAGAGCCACAAGTTCGCTCATGAGAGCCAAAATGCTTCTGAGGCGCCTGCACGTCATTTGGCTGCATTGGAGAAGCTTGCTCACAAGAAGAGCCACAAGGTCGCTCATGAGAGCCACAATGCTTCTGAGGCGCCTGCACGTCATTTGGCTGCATTGGAGAAGCTTGCTCACATGAAGAGCCACAAGGTCGCTCACGAGAGCCAAATTGCTTCTGAGGCGCCTGCACGTCATTTGGCTGCATAGGAGAAGCTTGCTCACATGAAGAGCCACAAGGTCGCTCATGAGAGCCACAATGCTTCTGAGGCGCCTGCACGTCATTTGGCTGCATTGGAGAAGCTTGCTCACATGAAGAGCCAGAAGGTCGCTCATGAGAGCCACAATGCTTCTGAGGCGCCTGCTCAGGGGCAGGAGGGTCAGAGCCGTCAAGGGAGGTGACAGGCTTCATAGGGCAGTGCTTGTTTAGCAGGAGCACGTAGGGGCACGTGCTAGCTCGGCCTGCAGGCGAGCGTACACAAACAGAATGCCACTGGCGATCTAGATGCGTGTTCAGCAGGAGCACAATGGGGCAAGTGCGAGCTCAGCCTGCAGGCAAGCATACACATACATACATTATGTTACTGGTGACTTGTGATCTGGATGCTTGTTTAGTAGGAGCACGTAGGGGCACGTGCGAGCTCGGCATGCAGGCAAGCGTACACACACAGAGTGGCACTGGCGATCTGGATGCATGTTCAGCAGGAGCATAAAGGGGCACATGCGAGCTTGGCCTGCAGGCAGGCCAACACGCACGCGGCAGCTTTAGAGGACCTTGTAAGGGGAGTTCACAGGACCACGAGCGGGCTTGACATTCTGCCCTTTTTTTATTGATGTCTAGAGAGAGCGCACAAGACCACGAGCGGGGTTTATCCTTTGCTCTTTTTTGACTGATGTCTAGGGAGAGTGCACAGGACCACGAGCGGGGTTTATCCTTTGCTCTTTTTTGACTGATGTCTAGGAAGAGCGCACAGGACCACGAGCGGGGTTTATCTTTTGCTTTTTTTTATTGATGTCTAGGAAGAGCGCACAAAACCACGAGCGGGGTTTATCTTTTGCTTTTTTTATTGATGTCTAGGAAGAGCACACAGGACCACGAGCGGGGTTTATCTTTTGCTTTTATTTATTGATGTCTAGAAAGAGCGCACAGGAGCACGAGCGGGGTTTATCCTTTGCTCCTTTTGATCAATGTCTAGGGAAGCGCACAGGGCCACAAGCAGGGCTTATATTTTGCTCTTTTTTAATTTATTTCTAGGCTTGATCCACAAGTGAGGAATGCAATCAGTGTAAACAGAACGACAGCAGTCAGCACCAAAAGGGTGTATCCAGACAGGTGTGTCCTTCCGGAACCGCTTTAGCAGCCTGAGAAGCAGCAAGTGCCGTCTAATCTATTTGTGTTAGGGTTTAGACCCCATATTCCCTATGTACCATCACACACTGCATCCACACCGCTTGTGTCCCACTCACCCGGCTTCTTTAAATAAAGCAGCCTGAGCAGCAGCTTCTTTAAATAAAGCAGCCTGAGCAGCAGCAGGTGCTGTCTTGTCAGTCTGAGGTCTTATAAAACTCCATACAAACCATACAAACAATGCATCCAAACCGCTTGGTTGTCCCCACGGGTGGTACCCAACACTGTGCCATTTTGCATTCTGATTATTTCATTAACACCACTGCTTCCCGTAGATTATGACATTTTAATGGACCGTACAAAATGCCCATGGACATGTTTGAGCTGTAAAGCATAGAAATTGGCAGTTTGGATGGGGGCAACGTGTGCTACACTTGTTTTGCAATTATGTTGCCGTGATTTGAAATGGAAAAGGGCAACACTTGTTTTGCAATTATTTTGCCGCGATTTGAAAGGGAAAAGGGCTACACTTGTTTTGCAATTATTTTGCCGCGATTTGAAAGGGAAAAGGGCAACACTTGTTTTGCGACTATTTTGCCGCAATTTGAAAGGGAAAGGGGCAACACTTGCTTTGCGACTATTTTGCCGCAATTTGAAAGGGAAAGGGGCAACACTTGCTTTGCAACTATTTTGCCGTGATTTGATAGGGGAAAGGCCAATGACCAGACTGGCTCCATTCCAATTATGCTCCAGCACATAATCTGCTTCTTTTAGCATTATGCTTAGGGTTGGCCAGAACCGTACATATACACCGTATATGGCCGTATGTTTGGTGATGTCCCTGCCAAAATAACCGTATATGCACCGTATATATATATATATATATATGGTTCTGGTCAACCCTTACTATGCTGCAAGGCCACTGATGTGCCAAAATTGATACTGAAGGTTGAGAGATGGGAGAAATATGTTTGCGCAGATGTTTTAGCACGAAGCAGCAAATGTTTGGATGGGCTAGCTGCAGGGACAACCTTGTGTTCAACTCACCCAGCATCCGCTTCAGCAGCCTGAGCAGCAGCAGGTGCCGCCTCGGCACTGCAGGGCACGCCTTCTGCGGTTTCACCACGCGACGGGCCCTGCTCCTTCTCTTTCGAAAAGCCCCCTGACGAGGTGACGCCGCTGTTTGTGATAATGGTGGCAGCGGCACAGCTCTCCCCTCTGCAGCAGCAGACCCATCCAAAGTGCCTTGCAGTGCACGTCCTAGCGTTGGATGCATCATGGCTCCGCTCCCTGAAGTAGCGCCACCACCAGCACAGGCGGCAGCATGGGTAGCAAAATGCATGATGCCACCCGCAGCAGCAGCTGTGGCAGCCGTGGTGGCTGCAGCAGCAGACGGAGGGCATGTTGAAGCTGACGTGGCAGCAAGTGGAGCTGTTGCTGTGGAAAGAGGGCCTACAGCAGAGGAGGGGCAGGCCTTTGCAACAGGGAGAGCTGCAGCAGCAGCAGCAGCAGCAGCAGCAGCAGCAGCAGCAGCAGTAGCGGCAGCAGTAGCAGTAGCAGGGCCTCGTGGAGCAGTAGTTGTAGGGATGGGAGGGGGAGGGCCACGGGTAGGCTCAGGAGCAGATGGAAGGGGTGCTGCCTGGGGCCCAAAGATGTGAGTGTACAGCTGGTATGGAGCAGGGGGCGACCTGGTGGCAAGATGCTTGGCAGTCAGGATGCTCAGGATATCTGCAGGGGTTCAGGGGTTGTGTGTAGGAGGTTGGTAGGATTGTGTAGGCGTTTGATAGTGCAGCACAAGTAGTGTTTTGTAGGAATTGGCTGTCGATGAAGGCTCAGGATGTCTAGGAGGGCTGTGTGTAGGAGGTTGGTAGGATTGTGAAGGCATTTGAAAGGCAACTGATTGTAGAGGAATGTCCAGGATGTCTGCGGAGGTGCAGGGATTGTGTGTAGGAGGTTGGTAGGATTGTGTAGGCGTTTGGTAGTGCCGTCTAGTACTACTCTGTACAGGAATGTCCAGGATATTTGTGGAGTTGGTGGGGTTGCGTAGGAGGTATGCAGTGCTGGGTAGGAGGTATGCAGTGTTGGGTAGGAGGTATGCAGTGTTGCGTAGGAGGTATGCAGTGTTGGGTAGGAGGTATGCAGTGTTGGGTAGGAGGTATGCAGTGTTGGGTAGGAGGTATGCAGTGTTGGGTAGGAGGTATGCAGTGTTGCGCAGGAGGTATGCAGTGTTGCGTAGGAGGTATGCAGTGTTGCGTAGGAGGTATGCAGTGTTGTGTAGGAGGTATGCAGTGTTGTGTAGGAGGTATGCAGTGTTGCGTAGGAGGTATGCAGTGTTGTGTAGGAGGTATGCAGTGTTGGGTAGGAGGTATGCAGTGTTGCGCAGGAGGTATGCAGTGTTGCGTAGGAGGTATGCAGTATTGTGTAGGGGCACGACGGAGGTTTGCAAGGTTGCATAGGCAATTGGTCGAGTTTTGGTGCAGGGTATTGTGGGTATTGTGGGTATTGTGGGTATTGTGGGTATTGTAGGTATTGTGGGTATTGTGGTGCAGGGCATTGTGGTGCAGAGTGAAGGTTGCATAGGCAATTGGTCGAGTTTTGGTGCAGGGTATTGTGGGTATTATGGGTATTGTGGGTATTGTGGTGCAGGGTATTGTGGTGCAGAGTGAAGGTTGCATAGGCAATTGGTCGAGTTGTGGTGCAGGGTATGATGGAGAGTGTAACGATCAGAGATCAGGTCAGGCAACATCGATTCCACGCTACTGGTGTAACATGTTAGTTTCTTAAATTAGTAGGTTTTGTGGCAAGGTAGCTCATGCACGCCATCCTCACACCTACACACACACACCTACACACACACACACTCACACACACAAACACACACACACACTCACACACACACACACTCACACACGCACACACAACACACACACAGACACACACACATTCTCACACACACACACACTTCCCTCCTCCTCCTCCTCCTCACACCTACGTTTGGCCGGCAGCCCAGAGCCTCTGCTATAGGTGGAGCAGTAAAACATGTTGATGCGGGGAAGCACACGCTGGGAGGGGCGCAACTGCTGCTTTTGTTGCTGATGCTGAAGATGATGCTGATGCTGCTGTGGGTGCTGTTGCTGCTGCTGCTGCTGCTGCTGCTGCTGTTTATGCTGTGGGTATTGTTGTTGCTGCTGCTGCTGCTGCTGCTGCTGCTGCTGTGGGTGTTGCTGCTGCTGCTGCTGTGGGTGTTGTTGTTGCTGCTGCTGCTGCTGTGGGTGTTGCTGTGGGTGTTGCTGCTGCTGCTGCTGCTGCTGCTGTTGCTGCTGTCCCTGCTGTCGCTGCTGGCCCTGGTGCTGTTGCTCACTATGCTGCATGAGGGGTGGTTGCAATTCAGGTTGAGCACCCTCTTTGCTGCTGGCTGCATCTGCCATGGTAACATCTGGCCAGCCTTTGCTGGGTCCCGCACAGCCTGCACTTTCTGCAAGGCATGTTGACGTGTGCATGGAGTGAAATGTGAGCAAACTTAAAGTGAAAAGTGTAGAATGTACTGCAAGGCATGTTGACGTGTGCATGGAGTGAATTGGGAGCATACTTATAGTGAAAAGTGTAGATTGTACTGCAAGGCATGATGACGTGTGCATGGAGTGGAATGTGAGCATACTTATATTAAAAAGTGTAGAATGTACTGCAAGGCATGTTGACGTGTGCATGGAGTGAAATGGGAGCGTACTAATAGTGAAAAGTGTAGAATGTACTGCAAGGCATGATGACGTGTGCATGGAGTGAAATGGGAGCATACCTAAATTGAAAAGTGTAGAATGTACTGCAAGGCATGTTGACGTGTGCATGGAGTGAAATGTGAGCATACTTATATTGAAAAGTGTAAAAAGTACTGCGAGGCATGATGACGTGTGCATGGAGTGGAATGTGAGCATACTTATATTGAAAAGTGTAGAATGTACTGCAAGGCATGTTGACGTGTGCATGGAGTGGAATGTGAGCATACTTATATTGAAAAGTGTAGAATGTACTGCAAGGCATGTTGACGTGTGCATGGAGTGGAACGTGAGCATACTAATATTGAAAAGTGTAGAATGTACTGCAAGGCATGTTGACGTGTGCATGGAGTGGAATGTGAGCATACTTATATTGAAAAGTGTAGAATGTAAGCAAGGCATGCTGACGTGTGCATGGAGTGGAATGTGAGCATACTTATAGTGAAAAGTGTAGATTGTACTGCAAGGCGTGTTAACGTGTGCATGGAGTGAAATGGGAGCATACTTATAGTGAAAAGTGTAGATTGTACTGCAAGGCATGTTGACGTGTGCATGGATAGAAATGGGAGCATACCAACAGCGAAAAGTGTGAAAATAAGTGTGCATGGATAAAAACGGGAGCATACCGATCGTGAAAAGTGTAAAAAGTAGTGTGCATGGATTGAAATGGGAGCATGCCGATAGTGTAAAGTGTAAAAAGTAATGTGCATGGATTGAAGTGGGAGCATGCCGATAGTGTAAAGTGTAAAAAGTAGTGTGCATGGATTGAAGTGGGAGCATGCCGATCGTGTAAAGTGTAAAAAGAAGTGTGCATGGAGTGAAATGGGAGCATATCGATACGGAAAGTGTAACAAGTAGTGACGAAATTGTGTGCATACCACGTGTGTATGTGCCCATGCTGTGTGCCAAGTGGTGTGCAGTGGACATCTTACTGGTGGTGTGGGCTGACAAACATTTGCGGATCAATGTGTGAAGTGTGTAAGGCGTGGTGCGTGAGATGAAATGTGTGCATGTAGTGGGTATGTGTTATGTGTTCACAAAACAAGCGAGTTGGTGGTGTGGCAGATTTAAAAGTTGGTGCGCATGGAGACCATAAGAAAATATTATTCAGACAAACAGCCTTGCGTGCACAGGGTCAGAACGACAGCCTTGCGTGCACAGGGTCAGACCGACAGCCTTGCGTGCACAGGGTCAGAACAACAGCCTTGCGCGCACACGGTCAGACCTACAGCCTTGCGTGCACACGGTCAGAACGACAGCCTTGCGTGCACACGGTCAGACCGACAGCCTTGCGCGCACACGGTCAGAACGACAGCCTTGCGCGCACACCGTCGTCTGTGCAAGGCACAATTTTTTAAGGGTAAGGGTTTTTTAGGTAGGGTTGAGGTAAGGGTAAGGGTTAGTAGGGTTAGGGTAGGGTTAGTAGCCTAGTAAGGGTAGGGTTAGGGTAAGGGTTTTTTAAGGGTTAGGGTTTTTAAGGGGAGATGGTCAAATACAGTTACCCAATTCATTAACTGTGGGCGTGCTTGCATTAAACAAAAGAAAGTGCATCCTGTGTTCCTGGGAGGCTTTTCATTTATGTGGGGAGTGCTTTCATTGCCTGCGTATTATCTTCATTTGCATGACCTGGGAGGCTTCTCATTAATGTGGGTAGTGGTTCTCATTGCCTGCGTATTAATTTCATTATCATGACCTGGGAGGCTTCTCATTAATGTGGGTAGTGGTTCTCATTGCCTGCGTATTACTTTCATTTTCATGACCTGGGAGGCTTCTCATTAATGTGGGGAGTGGTTCTCATTGCCTGCGCAGCTTTTTCTTTATCGTGTCCCTGGGAGACTTCAGGCAAATATTTAAGAGCACACAAGTCAAGCAGCTCCCATGCATGTAATCAGGTTAATCTGTACGTGCACTACTTTCAGCACCTCAACAGCACTTCAGCGATGATATCACGCCCCTACAAGTGCGGATTTCTGCGCATTTTTGCGAGCAGTTTAGCTTGAACAAAATAACCTGCAAACAAACGGCACCGTCACCCTCTATCTTGCCTTTCTCAATTATTGTCTGATGCCTAAAGACCTCCAACTCCTTAAAAGTAGCACTGACATACATATACACACTCATACACACACACAGACACACACACACACACATACACACAAAACAACACATGCACACACACAAACACACACACACACAAATACTAACACACACACACACACACACACACACACACACACACACACACACACACACAGACACACACACACACATACACACACACATACACACACACATGTTGATGACATTGGGCCAGTAAACACTCTGTATGAGTCTGAGGAGGAATTCTCCAGCACACGACATTTTTTGCATAAGCATCACCTGAGGGAATACGAAGCAAAGGAGCAGCCACAGCTGAGGAGCCAGGATCCTTGCTACAATGCGAAATGAGTCTGTGGGGGTTCCGTGCATATAGCAGGCTTGGCGGCTTGTTGTGATGCTGGCTTGCAAAGGGCGACGGAGTTGCCGATGGATTTTCCCACTCCCACAGCTGCATGGGGCTGGGGCACAGATCCTGTGCTCGTGCAGACAGCATGTGTGTTAGGTTGACCAATACCATACATACTTACCTACGTATATACGTATATACGGTGTACATGCGGTGCAGAGCTGCATGGGGCACAGATCCTGTGCTCGTGCAGACAGCATGTGTGTTAGGTTGACCAAAACCATACATACTTACCTACGTATATACGTATATACGGTGTATATGCGGTGCAGAGCTGCATGGTGCTGGGGCACAGATCTTGTGCTCATGCAAACAGCATGTGTGTTAGGTTGACCAAAACCATACATACTTACCTATGTATATACGGTGTATATGCGGTGCAGATACGGTATTGTTAGCAGGGAAATTACCATACATACGATCATATACGGTGTACATATACGACTCTGGCCAAACCAAATTGTGTGGTAAGTGGTTAGTATATACTTAGCATGAGCGTTCTGTTAGTAGGGGTAAAGTCAATAAGCCAGCCCATTTTACATTGAATGTAATACATAGGACTGGCGAGCAGTTCTGCCGTTTCAAGCTGTTTTGACCTTGCCCGCATGTGCGAGTACATCATAAACAATCCTTCTCACAATTTCCTCTCACATTTTCCTCTTGCAACTGCATAGAGCTGTATAGTGTGCACAGGTCTTGCGTCTGTAGATTTGAAGGATTATGCAGGTCTTGCGTCTGTAGTTTTGAAGGATTATGCAGGTCTTGCGTCTGTAGATTTGAAGGATTATGCAGGTCTTGCGTCTGTAGATTTGAAGGAGTATGCAGGTCTTGCGTCTGTAGATTTGAAGGAGTATGCGGCAGTGTGCCCAAGGTGTAGGACGTGGGGTGTGCAGCTGAAGGCGCTTGCCGAAGATGTGCAGCTGGAGGCATGTTCCTATTGGGCTGGGCGTGGGGTTTATAGGTAGACAGTGCAGTCAGAGAGCAGAGGGATTTCTGGGTAGACAGTGCAGTCAGAGAGCAGAGGGATTTTTAGGTAGACAGTGCAGTCAAAGAGCAGAGGGGTTTTTAGGTAAACAGTGCAGTCAGAGAGTAGTGGGATTTTTAGGTGGACAGTGTTGTCAGAGAGCAGAGGGAATTCTAGGTAGACAGTGCAGTCAGAGAGCAGAGGGATTTCTAGGTAGACAGTGCAGCCAGAGTGCAGAGGGATTTCTAGGTAGACAGTGCAGTCAGAGAGCAGAGGGATTTTTAGGTAGACAGTGTAGTCAGAGAGCAGAGGGGTTTCTAGGTAGACAGTGCAGTCAGAGTGCAGAGGGATTTCTAGGTAGACAGTGCAGTCAGAGAGCAGAGGGATTTTTAGGTAGACAGCGCAGTCAGAGTGCAGAGGGATTTCTAGGTAGACAGTGCAGTCAGAGAGCAGAGGGGTTTCTAGGTAGACAGTGCAGTCAGAGAGTAGAGAGGTTTTTAGGTAGACAGTGCAGCCGGAGAGCAGAGGGATTTCTAGGTAGACAGTGTAATCAGAGAGCAGAGGGACGTCTAGGTAGACAGTGCAGTCAGAGAGCAGAGGGACGTCTAGGTAGACAGTGCAGTCAGAGAGTAGACAGTGCAGTCAGAGAGCCATTGTTTGGTGCTATTTTTCGTGTGCATGGGTGGGGCTACCAAACGTGGACTGTTTCGGGCGATAAATGTAGCAGACAGTCAAGGGGCATGGCACGATAGGGGCCGTGTATTGTGTACTACCGAATGTGTGCTTTGGGTAGGGTTGGCCAGGACTGTGTCATGGCACAACAGGGGCCGTGTAATGTGTGCTACTGTGGTGTGTGTGTGTGTGTTTGTGTGTGTGTGTGTGTGTGTGTCATGGTAGGGTTGGCCAGGACTGTGTCATGGCACAACAGGGGCCGTGTAATG
>Ga0307945_1001417_pt1 | contig 18697 bp, 19 predicted proteins | sample OrgLakmetagen228_FD_201818 | JGI IMG/M metagenome (GOLD analysis project Ga0307945, IMG submission 201818) | Saline water microbial communities from Organic Lake, Antarctica - #228 | ecosystem: Environmental > Aquatic > Non-marine Saline and Alkaline > Saline | place: Antarctica: Organic Lake...
CCCTCTCTATCTCTTTCCCTTCACTACATATACCCCTTTACCGTTACATAAATACGTCACCAATTGTAGGTGTGCCCCGGTCCAGTGGGCTGGCCCTGAGCGCGTAGTGCCTGCTGCATTTGAAATCGAAGACACTCGTGCCTTGCCTGAGTTGGATTTTGTGGTGATCAGGTGGGTAGGACAGAGTTGTGGTGATCAGGTGGATAACTGGGTATGTAAGGTGCAAGATATGCACGTCTTCAGGGATGGGTCTACTTTGTTTCGTGCAGCGAGTGATGGTGTGTCGAGTGTGCAAGCAGGTTGACAGGGTGTAGTGACAAGAGAGAAGAAGAAGCACGCACTGCAGGCAGCGTGAACGCAAGGAATAAACAAGTTATGTGTGGTGTGTGATAGGTTGAAAGAAGTATGCTTTCTAAACACACACATACATTTACACACACATACAAGTACACACGCACATATGCACATATACACCGTGTTTTATGTTTTGTCGCTGCTTGCAGCCATAATCATTACGATCATCTAGACTCTGGGTCTGTGTCTCGCCTCCACAAGCGCTTTGGGGAAACCTTGAAATGGTGAGTAAGGCTTGGGTTGTAGAAAGTGGAGGCATTGTGATCGTGAAGTCAGCCCATGCATGGGTGAGAAATTTCGAATCGGCTACGTTAACGGAATAAAACAGGTACTTTTTATTTGGAACATCAGAACAGGTATTTTGATTGTTGGACACTGATGTTGCCTGCAGGTATGTCCCCCTTGGTTTGAAAGCCTGGTTCTCCAACGCTGGAATCAAAAACGTCACAGAGATGGACTGGTGGCAGGTAAGGGCGGCTGTTGCACATATGTGTGTATGTATTTGTGTGTGTGCCATGTATGGCGTTAGTGGTGTCGGCAAGAGCCATGTACAGCGTTTGTGGCAGTGCCAGTGCCATGTATGTCATTTGCGTTAGTGCCAGTGCCGTGTTCAGCGCTAGTGGTGTTGGCAATGCTGACGTTGGTAGTGGTGGCATTGGTAGAAGTGGTGAAAGTGTGAGCGGCAGTAGTTTGGGCAGCAGTGGCATGTACAACAATGGTGGTGTGCAACACACTAATGGCGCAATGGTGCACCTTTGTGTGTGCTCTGGCGGATGTGATTCACCATTAAGCTGGATACTAGTGTTGTTTGTTATATTAAATGATTGGTCTATGCACTCGTTAAAATCAAGTGTTGTACTTCAGGGTTGGTCAAATTACAGATTTGAGTACCGCATCGATTGAATAACCTGAGGACAATTGAGCACCCCTATCTTCAACTACGTGCTTTGTACCTTTGCCCCGAGTACACACACATACACAGAAGCTTTGCATGCATGCACGCAAGCACAAAGATTCCCACACAACGCACAGGAAGTGGAGCACGTTCTCCCAAATAAGGACCCCAAAGGATCTAAGCAAGGGGAGGGTGTGGTGGCTAGCAGCGGCAACAGCAACAGCACTCCTGCCACTCACACACAGGGTCAAGAATCCCTAGGTAAAAAATGCACAAAAGTTGTAAGTCTAAGAAGCCTGCGCTTCTGAGTTGCAGAGTTTCACAGGCTTAGCGTGCTAACTGCCTTAAAATTCAGCCCTGAGCCATTGACAAGGAAGTTTTACAGTGCTCACAGATGCTTGTAGCCTAGCCGCACAGCGTTGCCATACCTTATGCATCCCTGCACGGAATGCACACTCAGTGTTTGCTCTCCAGAACATGAGTGCCCCTTTTCCTCAATCCTCATGACGTAGGAGATGGACATGCTGCCCACTCATTGCTAGTGTAGTGACTGCTCTTGTTCCTTTTAATTTGTGAGGACGTGTGGGCTTGACGTTGGTTCACTCCTCTGACACGCAGCAGCTGCTCAGCCATCGCACCCAAAAGGCACCTTGGTTGATCAACAAGCCAAAAGGAAGATCATTGTGACGATGACTCCTGCCCAGCATTGGTAAGTTGCCCTGCCATATCCAATAGGCAATACTACTTGAATCTTAGAAGAAGCACCTCCCCGTTGTTGCATTGCTCTCCTGCCGCCACATACACCTATGGATGAAGTGTTGCTGCCGTGTGCCATGTGCAATATGTATGTATGGATGGCTTGTTCAGGCATGTCAGGGTGATCATATCCTGTGCGCTGCTTCAAGGCCGAATTGTCTTGCTTTCATTCCCAGCTCTACAAGCAATGTTACAGTTCCCTTGTTCTCCTGTCTCATGGAAGAAACTATGCAGACAGTGGAACCAACCCCCTTTCAATAAAGAATGGGGCACGTCTTTACACCAAGTTCCTTAACACTCTCATTGCTCCATAGGAAAGGATTGTGTTAACCAATTTGTGGGGGCTCCAGCTAGAGTGAGCACCGGTTTGGAGTCCCTCTTTCTTACACGCTGATCCATATCAAGAATTTTTATTTGAAGAGTACTAGTAATCCATACACCACACACATGCACACGCACATACATACACACACGCATATACACACACACACTCACACATACACAAACATGCACACATGCACTTACGCAAACACTAACTTACACAACAACACAAGCAATTCACACCCACAAAACAGGTCGGCCAGAGGCTTGGGAGACAGGCTGAAGACGCTATGGGGGGGTTACCACATGCGCTCCACCGTAGGGCCTCCACTCAGTTTCTGGTTTGCAGGTAAGCAAATGCTCACAATCAATTTATTACATACTTGCTCACATGCGGTCCACCGTAGGGCCTCCACTCAGCTTCTGGTTTGCAGGTACCTAAGCAAATGTTGAGAATAGTTAAAAAGATGCATACTTGCTGTAGTCAGAAGGGTGCTTTGCGGTTAACCATCAGAGTGGCTTGCAGTCAGGTGTCTTTTAGACATTCCAGCGGACGGATGCACTCATCACCTCAAAGCATTCAGGGCAGCGTGAAGCATTTTGTAATCATCTTGTGTGCGCACTCTAATTCTTTCCTTTGGGTAGCAGCGAGAGACAATGTCATGCACGTCTGTTTCCAGCACTGTGTCTAATATTCATTTTGCCAAACACCAGACTCTGCCTGTGTTTTTGCTATGAACACCAAAGTAATCCTTTCCAGGGCTAGTTGTGTAAAAGCAAAGGGCAGCACTGTTGTCAAGGAGAAGGAAGAAATGTTTCAAGGCAGGGAATCTAACTTCTCATTTGATTATTAGAGAATAAGGGCCACTTGGTTACTTCCTCCTCCACCTCAAGGAGAGTGAAAATCAGCGTGCAATGCCATCAAACTATGCTATTTCTGAATATGACACCATGCAATGTTATGCAGGAGATACTGGGTACTGTGACGTGTTTAAGGAGATTGGTGGGAAGCTGGGGCCAATCGATGTCAGGTGTGTGTGTCCAGGCCATTTGCACTCAGATTGAAACCTGGCATACGAGTGATGCACCAACAAGAAACAAAAAATATTAACAAATAATTGGATCGTGTCTAGATTATCCTTTGCCTTTTGCTAATCATTTAACGCTTATGCTTCACATTTTAACACTGCCTTAAATACACTCTCGTCGGCATATACGCCTGTACTTAAGTGGTGGACAGGAGCTGGTTGTAACGTGCAGGCTGTCGCAGGCTGTCACTCTGATTGCTTCATTATCTTTGTCCGACTTCACACACTTCTTTATTATTTTTGTCACCAACAAGGAACGATCTCTGTAGAGCGCGGTTGTCATTCTTGTGATATTGCTAGCTTCAAAGTGGCTCCTTTTCCTTGGTTATTGTGGGGAGTGGCTTTCACTGCCTGCGCAGTATTTTCTTTTTCTTCAAACAGCCACACAATTGTTTTTGTTTAAAGCTTCAACAATGTGGAAAGTGGAGCTGGCAACGGTTTTGTGAGTTCCTAGCCTTGGCCCTAGCCTTGGTCCTGGCCTTGGTCAAGAACGGATCTTGATTGAATAAAATTGCAATATCACTCTGTTATGCAGAACCCAGGCCTGCTGTATTACCAGAGGGAAAGGTGTACGTCGATACACGTCACTTATCCTTATTTCTGTCTTGCTCTTTTCCGTGTCCACCTTCGCAGTGCCATCCCAATTGGTGCCTATGAACCTCGTTGGTTTATGAAGGTGAGATATAGGGAGTTCCTGTTGGCCGTTACAGGGTTTGTCGGAAACATGACATAAATGTTGTGTGCATGGGCATGTGTGTGTATGTGTTACGTGTGTCCAAACAATGGCATGGATGTCTCAAAAGAACGTGATTGTTATTAGTGTACATGTGGTTCGAGCCAACCTTTTTCATTTTGCCGTACTAAGACATCTGGGAGGCACATGAACAATTGCGATAAATATTTAGACAGCCAAAATGATATACTTGAGCAATAAACTGAAGTAAGGATGCTGCTAGGTCGGGAGTGAAAACTTATTTTCATATGAGCCATAGAGGATTTTCACCAATACAAGCCAAGACAGTGTCAAAGTGGTATTAGCTCAGTGCCGTAGGGTTGAGTTACCCCCCCCAAAAATCTGAGCACTAATAATCTTGCTGACCCTGTTTTGTATGCATGTGTCAAAAAGGCCCAGCATGTGGACCCAGCTGAGGCACTACAGGTGTGCGCATGTGTATGCATGTGTGTTTGTGCGTGTGCGTGTGCGTGTGCGTGTGTCTGAACCTATGGTGTGTGTGTTTCTGCTATGCATACCTGTGCGTAAGCTAACAAATGCACAGTTGTTTTGTCAACATTGTATTTATATTATGTATAACGCCACCCCCCCTCTCTCTCTGCTCGTTCTTTAGGTGCACCTAGATGTACAATCTCGCCACAGCTTAGCCATCCATCTCTGCACCTTCCCCCTTAGCAATGAAGCGCTGGATGCTCCACCTCGGTATGTGGAGTTGGGGCATGCAAAAGATGCCTTTCCCCAAAAGGGCTGCTTTAAGGGCTGGTTGATGTGTTTAGGCAAGATGGGGTGGGCGGGGTATACGCAAAGAGATGCAGTTTAGATGCTGCGCTGTGATGATGTGTGTGTTTGTGATTGCACTTGCGTGTGTGCACGTACGTAGCAAAACGTTCCTGTCAAGAGGGTCTCTGAAAAAACATCTATATGGCATGCCTACGACAACCCGCAACTTCTGTCTTCTGCTGCAGGGAGCTGCATGAAGCCAAAGTATCTCGTGGAGTCGACACCCTTGCATTTAATGCTGTACAGCACGGAGAAAGTCTCCTCGTCCAGGGGGGCAAGTTGTTGAACAACCCAAGCCTCATTTACCAGCCTGAGGTTTAGAACACAAAAGCAATTGTCTCTCGTATGTACGTGTCCTGCTCTATGTGACAAAATTATAATAAGTGCCAAATTAAACCCAACCTTAAGAGTATGTTGATTCACTATATGATGGCCGATGGGAAGGAGGGTTATATGATGTAGCTGTCGTCGCTCGTGACAAGTGGTTGGCTTTGGTAGGCTTGTCTAGCATGAGCACATATCCTTTCTTGCTCAAATGATCCTCATAAGTGTAGGCCGTTTCTATTTTTTATAGGCTTTACTGAGCTGAGAAGTCTTGTTGTGATGCGCCTCATGTCACCCTGCTTCGTTGTTTTGTGAGCTTAAATTTTGAGTGGATTTCCTGTGCTTGGAGGTTGCTTTGTTCTGTTATGATGACTTTTTATACTTGATGTCTTTAGGTTAGGTAAGGGTAAGGTAAGGTTACATCGCTATGTATGCCTCTGGGGGGCATTTGAACGGAAGCTTGGAAAAGGCCTGAAACCAAACCAAAAAGATATCAGAACAAATCTGAGGTAATGCTACAGATTAAGCCATCAGTCAAAAAGTGTGACTGCTAGGCTGCGTATGTAATCAATAATCAATGTTGAAATGTGAGGAGTGTTTGTTGTTTAACAGATTGAGCAGCCATACCAGGCCAAAAGCATGCTGATTCATTCTTGTAATTGAGATCTTAGCTAAATCAAAATAAGCACACAAACTGCTATGAAAAATCCGGTGGAGTAGAAAACACAGGAAGGTGGTCCCAATCGCTGTCACCAAGTCCGCTCAGGAGATCATCGTATGGTTCCTGAACTCCTGCTAGGTGCTGGTGGCTCCTCTGGTAGTTGCTGTTGCTAGCTTCAACAGGTCCCAGAGGTCTCTCCAATGCCTGCTGCTGCTGCTGCTGCTGCTGCTGGTGTGAAGGATGTAAGTTTAAAGGCTGCTGCTCATCACCGTCTTCTTGAATTGGAAGTGGCAGCTTGACCGTCTGTGTGCGCATTGCAATTGGCATGAGCGACATGTGACGATTAGTATTTTAATGTGTCATAAGCTGCACAATTCCAATTCTTTTATACAAAACAAAGAGCCTCTGAGTAATATGTTACACATCTGCAGCAATCACACGATAAAACTCTCATAATGAGCCGGTATCAGGCCAAGCCTGCAACCCTCTCGAGTTTCTTCTTTCTAAAAGGAAATATACGGTACCCGGTACTAAGTTGACTCCTTAAACTAATGTGGGGAGTGCTGGAATTTATTGCCTGCGCAGTTCTTTCTTTTCTTTCCACACGGATCTATATCGAAGTAAAGTTCACTTTTATTTCAGCCATTTATTATGCAACCTTTAGACTGGCAGCATGGGTAGAAAGAAGAGGCCCAAAGATGGTTCCTTAAAATGCGATGAGGTATAAAAGTTTGCAAGAGCAAAATTGAAGTACAAGTGCTACAGATTTGTGCATCCATGGCAAGCCCTGCCTGCACGGAATTTTTTTGCAAATAGTATTTAGCTTTTTCCGTTGATGCGGCATGCATTACGGGAAGGCTCCTTAGCCAGAGCTCCATGTGATGTGTGGCAACAGGATCTTAAGCGCTTCCAACTGTACACCAAGTACACGTCACCCTTTTGGGTGTAGGTGGCTCTATCAATGCCTCCCCCACCCTGAAGCCCCTAAGGAACTAGAGCTTGATTCTTGGAGGGTTGAGTTGCCAAATTGCCAAATTGCTTTCATGTGCACTTTATTGCTGCTTAATGTGGGGAGTGGTTTTCACTGCCTGCATAGTTTTTTCTTTTTCTTTTCTTTGCTGCTAAGATTGTCCATACCTGATGCACTCCCTCCAGCACCGCTACCAATTCTCATAAACAGGAGCCAGTTTCAGGCCAAGCCTGCAACCCTCATGATTTCTACTAATTTCCCTTTTGTTTTTGGTAGATCAGGCTTAGTAAAACACTCCTTGACCGCGATCAGTGCAAGGATATAACTGCCTGTGTAATTATTTCATTCCATTTCCTACCTGTGCAGCCTTGATAGTGGACTGGCGTAGTGTCTGTGCTGAGTGAGGGAGGTGGCCAAGATTTGAGATGAGGACCTCCATCTGGCCCTGCATCATCAGGTGGCGTGTGTGATTGATCACAATAAATTAGCAGTGGTTACGGGTGGCGTGTGTGATCAATTACAATAAGACAACAATGGTCACGGATGGCGTGTGTGATCAATTATATTTAAATAGCAGTGGTTGTTTGCATGTGTGCCTGAGGTTTGAAGAATCACAGGGAAACAAAGTTATTGGGCCACACGCCCTGCTGCTAAAATCTGCCTGATGCCTGATGCTGGGGTTAAAAAGGTATATAGGGGGAACCTCCAGTGAAGCAACGTCGGCAAAAGGTGCACCTCCAATGTGGACATAAGCATTGTAAGGAACCAGGTTACAGGTCGCAACAGGTCAGCTTATCTATGCTTGCAACACTCTAAATTTGAAGCATCCTATTATTCTCACAACATTCATCGGGTGTGGGTTGCAGTACGTGAGCCTACTCAGCAATACGTGAGCCTACGTGAGCGTACCCTTGAAAGCCAATTTGTCCAAGAAAGGTGCGCACTTTCTTGTTCTGTTCAACGTTTTGCAAGGAGCAAGGTGCAGACCCTGCTGGTCATTCCACCATTTTCAGAGGCCTAGAAATCATACAACAACCACCCAAAGTAAGTTGATGTGAGACGAATTTTACCGACTGCATAAATAAGCAATTATGTAAGCAATATATGCTCCTCCTGCTTAAACAAGGCTGAAAACTGTTCCTTTATAATTCCTTGTGCAAAGCACTCGCAGCAGAACCTCATACCTGTGTGCGCATCTGTGTTTTGTGTGTGTGCCCCAAGACACGCTTTTACCCAGTACCTAGTCCTACCTGGAGGAGCCTCACTCGTTGCAAGCTTGCTTCCGCCCCTTGACCAGTATGATGCTGCATATGTGCGGCTTGTAAGCCGTCGAGCACACCCAACAAAGACAACACAGCTCCTGCTTCGCTGGCCCCTTGAGTGCCTCCTACATGTATGGTGAACACACATAGCACGCGTGTTTGTGTGAGCGTACGCGCACAGGCGTGCACGTGTATTGCTGTACCTGCTTGTTTTGAGCTCAATCGTTCCAGTGCCCGACCCTGCCTTTGCAGTCTCAAGCTTTTTAACTTTAGAGTGTCAGGCGATTCGCCAAGCCCCGCCCTCCCTCCCCCCTGCTTGCCGTCCCTCAGCCCACCTTATTCCACCAAACCCTGCTCTTACGCAAACATACTTATCTGGCCCATACTGTCGTGAACCTGAAATCTCCAAGGCTTACTCCAGGGGGACCTAGAAGCACATTGGGCAGCAGACCTGACCCTGTATGCCTGATCCATCTTGCTTACATACCTTTCACATCGCCCTGCCCCAAATTCCACGTTGCAGCACTAACACGATTTTTGAGATAAGCGTTAGATCTGAAGCAAAGAAAAATTCTGCAAGCCAATTCTTAGCTTTGAGCTGTGCTGTTTTTCTGCCAAAATACGTGAAAGCCAAATCCTGGGCCCCAGAGCCCCAGGCTAGGCAATTGCAGCCAAAATTCCAGCCTTTCCAGCTACTTTGGATGTGGGATGCGTGCACATGTCAGCATTTGCACAATAATATGCAGCCAAACAAATTCACTGGAGCGTCACGGCTTTGCCATCCCGTACACATGTACAAATACACACACATACACACACAATCAGACGCATAAAAGCCATGCAGATGTGTGAAACCCTTAAAGTGTGGCAATTTGGGAACGCCATTTGGGAACGCCATTTGGAAACGTAGCTCATTCTTTACTGCTGGAAAGGGACACAAGAACAAAAGGTTTTGGACCCATCTCTTTATGTAATCTCACCCCTGCGTAGCTTGTCTAGCTCTTCTTGAGCAGCGCAACGCGCAATGTTGATGAGCGACTGCATGCGCTGCTGCATCAAGGACAGCTCGGCCTCGAGTGCACGCACCTGCGCATTTGAGCGTTTGTGAGCAAAAGTGCAAACAAATTATATATATATAGATATGTGTGTGTGCGTATATGAGCATGTGCATGTAATTGTACAGGAAGACAGGGAGCCTGCTCACGTGATTCTTGTGAATTGTAGGAGCAACAGTTCAAATTTTGGCACTGAGTTTCCACATAACAGGTCACCAAGCCCCAAGCAGGGCCTCTTTTCATCCCAAAACAAGACAGGAGGACTTCCTTTATGATAACACCCTGGGGTTAAAAAAGTATATTTAGTGAAGGTTGATTTTCTACCTTTTTGGCACCCCTTTCGCTGATCTTCTCTAAGGGAAATGGGCCAAAATGGGGTATCTGGCCAAGTACTGCTCCGTTCTGCCCCATTTTTGTTGCAATGACATTTTTATTGAAATGTAGACGATTCGTATAGAAATGACACAATTCAGGTCATTGGGTGGTGAGAAATGAGAGAATGATGGTGGGAAATAGGGTTCACGCCGTGGGCAATTAGGCATGTGCGCCCAGCTGGCAGTTTTCAAGCTCAGGTGTAGCCAAAACCCTACCTCTGGGTACCAAGTTTAGAAACTGCCAGCTGGGGCGCACATACTCAATTCACATATCAAAAGTACCCTTGTTTAGGGCCTCAGTTGACCCCCTCTGGTGTAATAGACTACATGCACAGAAGACGAGGGCAAATTCTGCGCATTTCAGTATTTCTTGTGACTATTCTTTTATTTCTTGTGACTACTCTTTTATTTCTCGTGACTGTCCTTTCATTTAATAACTCCGACACAGCTGCAAAGCATTTTTGTCTGCGCTTTCAGCTTTCAGCACCCCTTATTCAGTCCAGGTAGCTGCTCATCTTACCGTGCCCATTCAGTTTTCTCATGTCTTGCTTTTATCCTTTTTGCCTTGCTAAAATCCTTGTGTCAAACTGTTAGCTGCGCAACGATCACCCTGCTCCATGCAGGCGCGCACTGTTACGTTGTACAAGCAGAACAATGTAGCTAGCTGTGCTGTGCAGCTCAACCTCATTCAAGCGTGCATCTCGTCCTGGATCATTGCCAGCAGTTGCTGAATTATAGTTTCGAGCAAGCATGAGTTGCCTCACACTGATCTTACTCACAGCTGTGCAAGCATGAGCATTTTATGTGCAGCTCAATCTCAATAACCTAACTCACCCTGCTTTTTGCCAGCATGAGCTGCTGCTCTTGGTGCGGTTGTTGCTGCTGATCAGTTTGCTGCTGTTCTTGGTGTGTTTGCTGCTGCTGCTGCTGTTGCTGCTGCTGCTGCTGTTGCTGCTGTTGCTGTGTTTGCTGCTGCTGGTCGTTTCGCTGCTGCTGCTGCTGCTGCTGCTGCTGCTCTTGGTGCAGTTGTTGTTGCTGCTGCTGTAGCTGCTGCTCAAGAGACCACACCTTGGATTTTGCCTCTGCAAGCTCAGTCTCGTACCCCTCTGCTTGTGCCCGCATGGAAGCTGTGTGCTCTGCATGGCCTTGCACCTGTACGCGTGGTAATGTGTGTGTGTGTGTGTGTGTGTGTGTGTGTGTGTGTGTGTGTGTGTGTGTGTGTGTGTGTGTGTGTGTGTGTGACTAAATGCACCTCAACGCGTGACGGCGTGTGTATGTGTGTGTGAGTAATTGCACCTGTGCGCATGACGTGTGTATAATTTCAGGTAGGTTTTGAGCGGCCTGAATGCATTAAATAATAAATAGCGCTTTCATGGTTTAAAGCATTTCCACGATTGTATCAAACTTTAATTGGAGTAGATGGTGGTATGTGGTGGTATGTGGTAGGTGGCCATGCCTTATTGGAAGTTTGCAGTTTCCAGCACATTGGTTCCCTACCTTTAGTACCACACGCTACACGTGCTTGTAGGCACAACATTATGCAAAGATCCACACTGTGAACGTGACTCAGCCATTAAAAAATTTCAACGCAATCTCTAATTTGCACGCATGTTCATATTTCTGTGCAATTATCAGCCACCTACCACCTACACCAATAGTAACACGAACGACACCCAATGGCTGTTTCTGTACTTCCAGCTGTGCCATTTCACCGAAGCCTCCAAGCACACATACACACGTCCATGCACATATTCAGACACGCGCACACACACTAGCAGGCCTCGCAACACGTACAAACAAACACGCACACACGCCTTCCAAATCGGCCACACACAGTACCTGTCTCTGAGCCTCCACCAGACGAGCCTCTGCCTCCACAAGCTTGGCCATAACATGGGCAGTGCCTGAGGTATAGTTTGTTATTGGGCACATAGCAGGGTTGGCAGGATCCTCACATGTATGGCATTCTCTTGTCACCAAGGCCTCCAAACATAGCATCATGTACAACGAATGTGTATGGTTCTGACCGTCCCTTATTATTAGCGATGAACAGCAGGCTCTCAGAAGGCTTGTGCAAAGTTCTCCACTAGTGCTCACTTGCCGCTCTACAGAGCTAGCAATAGGGTAGGGCTGGCAAGAACCTTATAGGGGTTTATGTTTGAGAACATACGTCTACAGAAATCCAATACATGGCCCTGGCCGACCCTACACAAGGGCGACATGAAGCGCACATCTAAGCCCTTATTCCACACTCTTGATGTTTTTTGACAACTGCACTTATCAGCCTGTTGCTACTGCCTCGCGTCGTGTTTCTGTTTTCGAGGCTGCTTTGCTCAGCAAAATCACACAAAGCTGTCTTATCTGTAATTCAGGAAATCATTAAACATATGGGCAGAGGTTTCCTCTCTCCTATATTATGCAGGATGATAGCCTGAGCAGTACGGCGGGGCCTCTATAAAGCAGAGCAACTGCACAGGGCACAACACACTCTACCCTGTAATTACTAATGTCTCAATATAGAGCAAATGCCCTGCCTGCGCTCACAGAGCAGGAACAAAAGGACAAATAATTCCACCAATACCTGCTGCAGCAGCCTCACGCTCCTCATTGTGTGCTTGGACCTGCCTCTGTGCCTGAGAGCATGTGTGTGTGTGTGTGTGTGTGTGTGTGTGTGCACGCTTGAATGTAAGCATGCATGTCAATGTATGTGAGTAGGTTAGTGTAAACATCTGTTTGCATGCATGTATTTGTAAGGGCGAATGCGTGCATGTTGTATACCAATGTGTTTAAGCACGTGTATGCGTGTGACATGCGTGTGTGCATGCAAACATCATACACACCTGGGCAAACTGCTCTTCTAACTCCACAATACGCTGCCGTGCGTGCAACTCAGCCGCTCGCACCGCTGCTGCTGCTTGCTGCTCCAGCTGGACTTCATTCTGCCCCTGCACCATCTGACCCTCTGCTTGCACCCCCTCCAGTCTGGCAAGCACCTCTGTGCGCTCAGCCACTGCTCTAGCACAGCACTCCCGTGCCTCCTGATGCTCTGCTTCTTCAGCTTGCAGCCGGCCGTGCAGGCTCGCCATCTGCACAGCCAACCCGTATGCCTCATCCTGTAGCTCACTGAGCTGTACTCGTAGCTGGGACACCTCTTGCCTTGACGTACTGAGCTGATGCTGCTCTGCACGCACGTCCTCTTCTGTCTGCACCCCCAAGTTGCGTTGCTTGAGCAGTACGGCAGGACCTTTTTGAAGCAGGGCGACTGCACGGGCCACCGCAACCCCCCTGCCAGCGCCCCCCTTCTCCTCTCCTTTTGCGCCTCTCTGACTCAGCCCCCCTCTTGTGTGTGTTGGATCAAACAGAGGGGCATGAAGAGAGGGGGGTGGATTGGATCGCAGTTGGTTTTCTGCTGAAGGAAGTTGGGGGGGAGGTGAAGGTGACTTTGTGTCCGTCCCGTCTGTTCCTGCATGCATGCAATACACAATCTTCTTCCAACAGAAACCCAGCAGAGATCACTGACACCATTCACTGAGCACATCTCTAGTTCACCATCGCTTGTGCATGACAGTCTATCTTGTTATGCCAAAATCCTGCAGCACTGCTGCTGACCCCAGCCAAAATCCAAGGAGCATGCGTCTGTTTGTTAACAAACCTGACTCAGAATTGCCGCTGGCACCAGTCAGCGCCTCCAAAGCAGCCTCAAGCTCCCGGCACCTCTTTTTTAGCTCAGCTATGCGCTGCTCCTTGTCTCGCATCTGTAGAGCCACAACAAAACTAAAAGTAGTTTCAGCTGTGGCTAAGCCCAATAAATTGATTTTGTTTTTTCTAGTGGAGGAGTATCACGTTACTCGGTATAAAAATGGCTTAGTGGTATATAATGCCTGCGTAACTATTCTTTTCTTTTCTCTTTGCGTGTGGTGCCCTTGGCATCCTTGTCATGAATTAGGTATATAAGATCATCCACCCCTTCATTCCACCCTTTTTAAAGTCATTGATTTCAGTGGTGTTAAGTTAAAACAAACATTTCAACCCGTGATGTACATGCATGCTTGCCTTCTATAAAGGACTTTCCAGTCATTGGTCCAGATCATACCTCTGGACACATTGATCTTACAGTAGGGCATGAACAAGCATGAGGATGAATAGGCCAAGCCTCCTTATATGCTGGTGCACATCGTAATAGTCGGATGAATTTGGATCATCATCCTATACCACAAGCTGCTCATCTTTCCAGTGTACATCATACCACAAGTACAACAGCTAACAAGACAGATTTGACTCCTGTTGTAGTGCTACATTGTTTTTTGCTCAACTGGAGCGGAACCCCACCTGCACATTATTCTTCTCCACAAACTTCTTGAGCAGTCCAGCAGACCTGTGCGCACATGAGTATTGAACGCACACCCTTGTGTGTTCGACACAAATAGCAAAGGCTAGCAGACAGTGGTATTCCACTGCTCCAATCGGATGAAAAAGAAGAATTTTTGGTTGAACAGCAAAATGCTGACGCACCCCCTTGTACTCCCCTTTTAGCCACATTTGCCACTACATTAAATTTATTTGAGCCAGCGGGTTCGCGCATCGTTTGTCTTTTCTCAGCATCAAAGCTGTAGCCCTTCAGACGGCACCTACTCCCCACAGGAAGACATCAAAAGACCGTGGTCTCCTGTAAACTAACTTCCTCATCCCCCCTCATCCACCAGATCAACAACATCACCAGATCCATCTCCAGATCCGACCCACCTCCTTATCACCCTATCAACCTCCTTGGTGCGTGTGGTCCCCGAGCTCTGCGTCAGTTCACTCATGTGAGCATTCACTAGGGCCTCAGCGACCACACCCCCACCACCTCCTCCCCCAGGAGCTGCAGGCAGATCTGCGTCCATAACAGGGGTGCCCCCCCCTTCATCACAGGATCTGTGCGTTCATAGGAGTGCCATACACACGCATGTGCTTGTGTATTTGTGTGTGCGTATGCGTATGTGTGTCTATGCGTGTAGCGGATGTGTAAATGTCTGATAGCCACCGAGTCTTTGCACTACTGAAAGCGCTACACGCACTGGAGCCTCACTAGACCCAAAGAAAAAAACAATGTTTATGTCGCAAGGTACTAGGGGAAAAGCAAATTACAAGCTGGCTTTTAGTGGATGATGAAAATAATTTTGGCTGGGCATTCATTTTTAAAGCTTGGAGATTTTTAATTTGGGGCACAGTTGACTGGCATTTAGACAAGTAATGGATCACAGCAAACCAAAATGTAGTAGTAATAAGTGAGGTCTTTGCAATTACAAAGAACACACAGTGTTGCACCCACCTCCTGCTAGCAGGTTGTAGCCTGCTTTGCGACGAAGCGGGGGGAGGTGGGGGGGGAGTCAGGCTTGATGCAGGCATTGAGGCAGGCAAACTGGGCGACCCAGCTTCTGCACTTTGTGCACGTGCAAGCACGCAAGAGCTGCCTTCAGCGCTGCCAGGTACAGAACCACCATGAGGTGGTCGCTGTTGCTGTTGTTGCTGCTGCTGCTGCTGCTGCTGCTGCTGCTGCTGCTGTTGCTGCTGTTGCTGCTGCTGCTGCTGCTGCTGCACAGCTTGCTTGAGGGCCGTGCACTCACGCTGACTTAAAAGCAGGGTTTCAGTGACGTTCATGAGCTCGTGTTGAGAGTGGTGAAGTAGCTCCTGATTAAGAGCGCAGGCAAGTATCATGTGATTACTTGTGAGCAAACAGCACAGGACAAAGGCAGGGAGTCGTGGACTTATTTGTCCCTAGCATGCTCTTCAGTCTATCAGGGGTTTCAAAGATGATCACAGCCTTTTTTTGTGCCAGGCACTCCTTTTATTTGTTGAATTCTTAAACTTATGCTCCTAGCAGAATCTTACATCGCTTTGGACACCCAAACATTGAAAGGAGCCGACAGATGAACATCTGTGCAACTCAGGCACATTTATAAGACACAATGCACCCCTGTAGTTGACTTGCTGCACTGTAGCTCTAACCATTTTGAGTGTGGCAAAACCCTCCCGTACCTTGTCATTGTTGCAACGGCTGAGGCGCTGCTTCTCGTTCAGCACCATGAGCTCGGACTGAAGCAGGAGCAGTTGGTGCTCACGATCCTGTGAGGCACATATAGCACACTCAGCTATGATTTAATGCGTGTTTCATACATGCACACGCAGTATGCCATGCGACTAAAAGCAGCAGGAAGCCAACATCCTCTGCCCTGTTATGTTCTAACCATTTATATTCTAGAGAGTAAGATGTGAATGCTTGATGCATCAATAAGGTTGATCTCAGCATGCGTTCCGTTTCATACCTGGAGGAGCTCTGTTGCTCGAATCCACATGTCGTGCTTGTTATGGCACTCATTCTTCCACACGGAGCATTCGCGATGCAGGCCCTGGATCTGTTCTGCCATCTGTGCTGTGGCCTGCAAAGTGATCAGAAAGAGGAGCACATTTAAGTTACGATTTCATTGGCTCCCCCTCCATCCCTAACGTAACTTCCGGTACGGGCCCCTTCAACCTTTAAAAAGCCCGTATATTTATGTGCAAAAAAGGCCCCATCAACGTCCAAAAAGCCCGCTTTATAATATGCAAAAGAGCGGAGAGGGCAAGGAAAGGCTCCAAACAGACTGGTAGGCGTGCCAACAGCTAGTGGGGAAGAGCGGCGTAAGTGCATTGAGTTTAATCCTAGTTCATTTGCATCTGCAATCTTTTTATATATATACGTAAACTCTCCATGAATAAGGTCATCTACCCACAAGCTCATGCCGTCATTAGGTGGAAGACTGGTAGCTACTACCACTGCCACTTTGACAAGCGTTAAACAGGTGCAACACAGCCTGCTTAGATACCTACCTGCCTCGATCTTCTTCTCTACATCACCGACCGGCTTTCATCAACTTTATTTAGCTGAAGTGACTGCTTTGCGATGGCTGAAATTCAGTAGCTTATACTGTTCGTCTAAGGAGCACTTGCCTGCACGAGGCCCTGCATTTGCTCGGCACCCTGTGCATGCTTGCTCAGGCGTGCGTCCATTCGCTGCAGAATGGCATTGTTCTGTCTGGCAACCGCTGACGTGCCCTTGATACCGCGGCACTGTGCGCAGGAGGCAGAAGTAAAGGCAGATTTGGTAGGCAGAAACAGATAGAACACAGCTTTACACCACACAGTGTGCTGTTTACTGGAAGCTCGAGTACGTTGTTGACGTGCCCTTGCTGCTTCACCACTGTGTGCCGTGTGATGGGTCGGGGTACAGTGCAGGAAATTACGGTGAGAAAGGCAGCAGACACTTTCAGATTAAATACTTGCAACCTTACAGTAATAAATAATAGTAAATGGAACTCTGAAGCCTATTTGCATGACTGACAAGCCCAGGCGTCACTAGCAGCATTGGGCTAAGACAGAGATCAAGCTCAGTTTTGCTTTCTGCGAGATCCGTCAGTCGCACCTGGACCTTAGCAGCCAGCGTGAACTGCTGCTGGAAGCCTGCTAACTGCTGTTGCAGGGCTCTTGAAGACCTAGGTCTCTTGCGGGGGCCAGTGCCTCTCTCCCCTCTCCCTGTGCCCACGCCACTCCAGTCCTGCTGATGGCTTACCCCTTCACCTTGAAGCCCATGACTCTCAAAACCTCCTTGCTGGTTAAGCTGCTCCAGCGGCACACTAGCAGATCCGTCCTGCATCATGGGAAGAACACGGAATTTGGCCCCTGGGAATGGTTTCAACTAACCCTCTTTCTCCAAAAAGGGGCTAGAACCCACCTTACTGCCACGCCTGCGGCCCCTACGGTGCAATGCAATGGCGCTACTGCTGCTGCCACTGCCACTGCCTCTGCCGCTGCCACTCCTGCTGCTGTTCGCACCGCCGCTGCTACAGGCTCCTGCTGCAGCTGCCAAGGCTGCCGTAAGATCTTCCTCTGACCCTCCGTCTCCCCTTGTGTGGTCCCCTTGCTGTCGAAGGACGGCCTCAAGGTTGGCTGAGACGCTGCACGGTGCATGTGGGTGTGGGTGGGTGTGGGTGTGTTCAAACACTTATTTTTTTGTGTGCAAGCGCTTCTGCCATACAATGAAGCCGTACAGAGAAAGCAGCGTACTCGTGCGTGACGTGAGTTGGTAGGAATGTTTTGAGTTCAGATCATTCCCTACCTGCTATGCAGGGCACGTGGGCCATGCTGCCGTCCCAGTTCAAGCTGGATCAAGGTGTCTGCCCACTGCATGAAAGAAGGTGAAAAGTCACACAGCTGGTGTTCGCTCTTTGTATTAACCCTTGAACACCAAGATCTTGGTGCATAAACTTTCATCACCACATTTTTTGCCTGCAACATTTGAGCAACAGACCCCCACAGTTTCCCAAAACAATTGCCTTGCCATCTCTCCCTTCCAAAAGAGTCTAACAGAGGCCGTTATGCGAGATGGAAGCAAGTGCAAAGGTGCAAACGCTACATTGAGGCTTGCAGGAGCAATGATGCTTTTGTGAACTTTCTTACACGTTGCCTTAAGTGCCCCTAAGCTACAGGAATTAAGATTAGAAGGTACCTCGCCATCCTCAACGTAGTCCTCTGGAGTAGAGGTCAGGAACGAGGGAAGGGGAGGGAAAGAAGGAGCAGATTGCTGGTTCAGCTGCACAGAGGGGGGTGGCGTGGTGAAGGAGGTGCCATACAGGCCAAGTGGGCTGCTCGGAGGATATTGAGTCCGAATGGGAGAGGGAAAGCTTGTTAGAGGAATATGGTAGTCGCCACGCGAGGCACGTTCCTCCTCCGAACACAAAGGCGGGGTTGAGCATTAGTTTGGTGTTATATTGAGTGTGCATTATCGTTTTGTGTGCATGTTTGTCTTTGCGTATGTGTGCGTGTACTCAAGAGTGGCTTGTACATTAAAAGTAGTGGATGCAAGTGTTAAGTGTGAGTGTGTGTGAGTGTGTGTCTGTGTGTGTGCGTGTATGTGTGTCTGTGTGTGTGCGTGCATGTGTCTGCGAGTGTGTCTGTGTGTGTGCGTGTATGTGTGTGTGTCTGTGTTTATGTGTGTGTGTATGTGTTTGTTTGTGTGTGTGTGTGTGTGTGTGTGTGTGTGTGTGTGTGTGTGTGTGTGTGTGTGTGTGAGAGAGTGAGTGTGTGTGTATATGTGTGTGTGAGC
>Ga0307945_1001420_pt1 | contig 18691 bp, 12 predicted proteins | sample OrgLakmetagen228_FD_201818 | JGI IMG/M metagenome (GOLD analysis project Ga0307945, IMG submission 201818) | Saline water microbial communities from Organic Lake, Antarctica - #228 | ecosystem: Environmental > Aquatic > Non-marine Saline and Alkaline > Saline | place: Antarctica: Organic Lake...
TATATGGTTCTGGCCAACCCTAAGCCAGCAGAAACACACCTGCAGCGTACATATATGGTTCTGGCCCACCCTGATCCAGCAGAAACACACCTGCAGCTTGCGCAGCTCAGTGGTTACAGCAAGGAGTTCCTGCTCTATATCCACACGAGCCGCGCGGGCAGTGGCCAGCTCTCCCTCCATGGCCTCCATTTTGTCCTATACAGGTGGAGCAATGTCACTTTTTGTTCTTACCAGGGATGCATCATGCAGGAGAGATGCGTTGGGTACGACGGGAAAATACGAGTAAAGTAGAAAAAGCGCGTGCTACCTGTGGTACATTATTTTTACAAATACGTTATTTTACAAATACGCCGTATAATTCACTCCGGGTGCTCACCACTCTTGTTCATGTTTTAAAATACGCTGTATGATTCACCCTGGGTGCTCACCACTCTTGTTCATGTTTTACAAATACGCTGTATGATTCACCCCGGGTGCTCACCACTCTTGTTCATGTTTTAAAATACGCTGTATGATTCACCCCGGGTGCTCACCACTCTTGTTCATGTTTTAAATTACGCTGTATGATTCACCCCGGGTGCTCACCACTCTTGTTCATGTTTTAAAATACGCTGTATGATTCACCCTGGGTGCTCACCACTCTTGTTCATGTTTTAAAATACGCTGTATGATTCACCCTGGGTGCTCACCACTCTTGTTCATGTGGGAGCTGAAAAACCAGTAGCAGTGCATTTGTCCACGACAAGGCAATCTGCTGATTGCTTTGTAACTGACAAGGTGGCAGTAGTTGTCTGTGCGTAAATAAAAATTACAATTGGCACACATGCAGGAGAAGCTGTGCGTAATTTAGAAATTACAATTGGCACACGTGCAGGAGAAGCTGTGCGTAACAAAAATTACAATTGGCACACGTGCAGGAGAAGCTGTCATAAACCAAAAATACAATTGGCACACGTGCAGGAGAATCTGAGCGTAACCAAACATCACAATTGGCACACGTGCAGGAGAAGCTGTAATAAACAAAAATCACAATTGGCACACATGCAGGAGAAGCTGTGCGTAAACAAAAATTACAATTGGCACACGTGCAGGAGAAGCTGCATCCTACTTGCTGCTCACACCAGCCCCTACCCAACAAGAGTGCGGCCGTTGTAGGTTTGTACACCTTTTCCATGCCAACGTGAGCACCCATCAGCCCAAAACTCAATACACATCCGAGAAAACTAGAGCCCTAATCCTAACCTTAAAGTCTGAAACCTAACCCTAAAGATAATACCATTTAAAATTTAGGCAGTTAGAGCCTGGTCGAGAGCTTGTGCAGGTATGGCACCACATCAGGGTGCTGTGGATTGCAAAGCCAAGATGACCAATACAACACACACACAAATGTACGCACCCGCAGTGCAGGGCTGGTCGGGTTTGTGTAGAAGATGGCGCGGGACCGTTCGTACGCTTTGCGCGCTGTGGTCAGCACCTTGCTGCCCTGTGGACAACAAACGTACACACACGTTCATATATGGCAGTGTGAGTGTGGGCAGTGAGTGTGCGCGCTGTGGTCAGCACGTTGCTGCCCTGTGGACAACAAACGTACACACACACGTTCATATATGGCAGTGTGAGTGTGGGCAGCGAGCGAGCGTGCTGTGGTCAGCACCTTGCTGCCCTGCGAACAACAAACGTACACACACACACGTTCATATATGGCAGTGTGAGTGTGGGCAGTGAGTGTGCGCGCTGTGAGTGTGCGCTGTGTGAGTGTGGGCAGTGAGTGTGCGCGCTGTGGTCAGCACCTTGCTGCCCTGTGAACAAATAATTCACACACACACCACACACACACCACACATATATTCATGTATGGCAGTAAGTTTGCGGTGAGCTCAAACACGGTTTGACACAGTAATGCAGTTTGACGGTCAGACACAGCGGTGCACTTGGACGCAGTGATGCGATGAGATGCAGTCACACATTTGGAGGGCGAGCATTCGCACGTGTGCAGCGCTATACCGCACGGCAATGCAATATCAAGGCAGTGAGGGGGTGTGCACTTACACACGGGCCAAGGCATATTGCAGAATGCACACATGCATGTTGCAAGCACTCACATCATGAGCAGACAAGGCATAGACGATGAGCAGACAAGGCATCGACCTGTGTGCGAGCACGTGCACATGCATCACATGCATGCATGCTTGCAACATGCATACTGCAAGCACTGACATTATGAGTAGACAAGGCACAGACCTGTGTGTGCGTGCACGTGCCCATGCATCACATGCATGCATGCTTGCAACATGCATACTGCAAGCACTGACATTATGAGTAGACAACGCACAGACCTGTGTGCGAGCACGTGCACATGCATCACATGCATGCATGCTTGCAACATGCATACTGCAAGCACTGACATTATGAGTAGACAAGGCACAGGCCTGTGTGTGCATGCACGTGCCCATGCATCACATGCATGCATGCATGCATGCAGGTACACACGTGCTAAGACTTTGTATCTACACGAAAAACGGCCTGAACACACACACACACACACACGTACACACCTCGTCCAACCGCATTTGTGTGCCCAGCGCCTTCTGGTTTGTGTCATCCCAGGCCCTGTGCACCTCAGCCATATCATGCAGCTCTTCCTGTGTGTGTATGTGTGTGTGTGTATGCATGTGTGTACGTGCACGCCTCTACAATCCAGAACACCTCCACAATCTACCTATACAATCTACAATCGAGAGAAAAAACCCTGCCCAGTACCCTTCCGTCCCTCCTTCAGGACACGTGTAGGGAAAGTTGCACAGAAATCCCCCTGCCTGCATCAAATGAGGTATGTGTGTGTGTGTGCTTGTCCTCTCATTGGCGTATGGAGAGAAACATGCAGCGACGCTAAGGAGAGGGCATGTGAGCTCTCATGGCCGCCACAAGAATCAGAAGCATATATATATAGGTGACACGATAATTGCATTTGTAAAAGATGCTACTCCTAATTCCTAATATGCCAACAAAAAGATCCGATGAGTACGAGCAGTTATAGTGTGTACTAAAGAAGGTATTCGTAGATGGGATAAGAGTGAAAGAGGAACACAAACTGTGAAGATGTTTCGTTACCTGTGCGTATAAATGGCAAGCGGGCAAAACAGGCATCTCAAGAAAATGCACGTGACAGTTGTGAAGTGCTTGCGTCGATGCGCACACTTTACCCTACATTGGCCCTGTGGTATCCAAGCAGGACCTCAACTCAGAAGGACTCCGTTTGCGATAAGAGGGGGTACTTATCAAAGTGTCAGTGAAGTTTGAATCCGTGAAGTTCTGTACCTTAAATTGGAGGGCGTGGTGAGTAGCCAAAGCAAGCCACAGCAGCATTGGTTGGCCCAAAAACAGAGTGAGTGATACATTCACAGCAACTGAGATCTTAGATGAGTCATGTTTTACTGGCCCATAAACATGAGATCTGATTTACAGCAACCGAGATCTTACGGCAATCTTACTGAGTGATACATTTACAGCAACAAGTATTTGCAGCAGCCTTCAGTAAGGAGCATCTTCATGATAAACAGGCACGCACACCCACCCATCCTCCTGCTTCCCACAAACAAACACACACACACCGTTTTGATGCCAAGTTCATCAAGACCGGGCGGATCAGCAAAGCTGGGCACGTCTGCTGGATGCGAACCTGTGTGTTTATATATGTGTGTGTGTGTGTGTGTGTGTGTGTGTGTGTGTGAGCATGGCGTGAGTGTGTGGTGGGAGTGTGTTCGGTACTGATGTACGCGTGTGGTTGTCTGTGCGTTTACATGTACTAATGGTTTGTGGTCAACACCCAGAACCCACCTCTTCCAGCTGTGCCTGTCCGTGGCCCTCCACTTTCTCCTTGGTCTCGTTCTCCATCAGCATCCCCCCCTTTACTGCCTGGATCCTGTACACAGATTACCAAACCAAAAATCCGAGTAAGTGTGTGTGTGTTTGGGTGTTTGTGAGTGTGTGTACGTGTGTGTGCATGTTTTTGTTTTAGGTAATCCCCTTTACTGCTTGGATCCTGTACACAGATGTCCGAACCAAAAATTCAAGACAGTGTGTGGCGTGTGTGTGTGTGCGTGTGTGTGTGTGTGTGTTTGTGTATATGTGTGCGTGTGTTTTCATTAACTGTTAACTCCGACTGCTATAACGATGAAGAGCAGATTGATGTCACTTTTAATGATGAGAATGATAATCGGGAAATACATTGCGAAACGCATTGCCGCGTTGGGTTGGTCCTTTAATGGATCGCTTTTAGAAGGAACGAAATGAGCGGCGTTGGCATCGAGTTTCCAAACGTCTTCTACGGCGGAATGCACAAGGTTCAACCGTCCTTGCACGAAAGCGTGACCAAAAACGTTGATGACGTTATCGGCATCCCCCCCCCCTGCTGCTTGGAGCCTGCCACAGGCTCTGAATCAACAGAGTTGTGTGAGTGAGCAAGAGTCTCTGGAGCAGGCTGCTTCCACCTGGCCTCTCCTCTACACTGGTTTTAATCAACAGGGTTGTGTGAGTGGGCAAGAGTCTCTGGAGCAGCCTGCTTCCACCTGGCCTCTCCTCTACACTGGTTTTAATCAACAGGGTTGTGTGAGTGGGCAAGAGTCTCCCAAGCCATCTGCTTCTACTTTGCCCCTCCCCTACACTGCTTCTGAAATAACAGAGTTGTGAAATTGAGCAAGATTTTCCTGAGCTGTTTAAACCTTGACCCCCTCAACGCTGCTTTTAAATCCACAGAACTGTAAGTCTTTAGAGCTGCCTCCACCTTTCCCCTCCTGTACACTGCTTTTATACCAACAAAGTTGTGCAAGTGAGCAAGTGAAAGCAAGTTAGCAAGTGAGCAAGTGAGTGCAAGTGAGTGCAAGTGAGCAAGTGAGTGCGAGTGTGAGCAAGTGAGCAAGTGAGTGAAAGTGTGAGCAAGTGAGATCAATTGAGTGCAAGTGTGCAAGTGAGCAAGAATCGCTACAGCGGTCAGAACCTTGACCCTCACTTGCTCTGCTTTGAAATCAATAGAATTGTGAGTGAGCAAGAATCCCTAGAGCTGCCTGTACCTTGCCCCTCATCTGCACTGCTTAATCTTATTATCCAGCCACATACAATATCTTATTATTCAGCCAAATACCACATGTGCGATCGCTTTCAAGTGTGCACTCTTGTAAAAAAAAACATCCACATCCACGCCCACACCCACACATGCACACCCACACCTGCACCTGCTGTGCAGCAGCCTTTGCTTCTGGGCTTGCATATTGCACGCCTCCTGCCCCAGATGCTCCTGCTTCTGGTTGCGTGGTTTGGGTGCGGCTGCTGCTATCCTTGGGGTTCTCTATAGGGGTGACAGCTGTGGAGGCTTGCTCTTGCTGGGTGGACGATGGTCTGCTGCCTGAGCACGGAGCCACAACAGCTGTCTTTATAACAAAAGTATAAATATTGGCAGGTGGAAGGTGTGCTATGATTATGCAGACAAACTGATTATGCAGACAAACTGATGCTTTCTTCCCCTTCATGGGCGAATTGCTTTTCATGAGCAGGCTACTACTAGCCGTCGCACGTCTTGATGGAAGGCCTTTGCTTGTAGAACCTTGTGTTAGGGTTTTTGTGAGCAGGTGTGGAAGTGGCTCGCTCATTTTAGGTGCCATGTGTGTGCTAATCATTTTAGGTGCGATGTGTGCTAATCATCATTTTAGGTGCGATGTGTGCTAATCATCATTTTAGGTGCGATGTGTGCTAATCATCATTTTAGGTGCGATGTGTGCTAATCATCATTTTAGGTGCCATGTGTGCTAATCATCATTTTAGGTGCGATGTGTGCTAATCATCATTTTAGGTGCCATGTGTGCTAATCACCATTTTAGGTGCGATGTGTGCTAATCATCATTTTAGGTGCCATGTGTGCTAATCATCATTTTAGGTGCGATGTGTGCTAATCATCATTTTAGGTGCCATGTGTGCTAATCATCATTTTAGGTGCGATGTGTGCTAATCATCATTTTAGGTGCAATGTGTGCTTATCATCATTTTAGGTGCGATGTGTGCAAATCATCATAAGCATGGATACAGCGCTCCGCACACCTGTGTGCTACTTAAATCAGTTATAGCATACGCAAAGGAGCATCTAATTTACACAGCACGCTGCAGCTTTCATATTGCTCCCTATGTAGCGCTTAAAATAAATCCAGATTCACATCCTTCCTCCTCCGATTCCAGCACCACACCTTGGCTGCTCTTCCTCTGGCTGTCTGCTGCAGATTGCTGCTCCTGTGCCTGTACTGCTGCTTTGAACCCGCCCGCTGGAATCACGTACTTGGGGGGTGGCCTGTAGAGACAGCGTTGATGTGTGAGATGGGGTTTTAGGGGAAATACTAGGCTAATAAGGTGAAGTGTGTGAGGGTCATAAGTTTGAGGCGTGCTTTCACCTGGGGGTGGTCTGTAAAGCAGAGATTGCATTCATGTGTGAGATAAGGTGTTAAGGACGGACAATCTGCATATATACTCAGAGAAACGTTTAGCAAAAGCAGCAAAGCGTGTTCGAAGTGAGGTGCAGGGTCAGGCATTTGTAAAAAACGCTCAAAGTAGCATTCGGAGGAAGTGGTGAGGTGTGCGCAGCAAGAATGTATGAGGGTGTGTCTTCAACAAAAAGTAAAGAGAACATTCAGAGGCGATCGAGGTGCGTGAGGTGGAAGTTTGAGGGCACACACACACGCACACACAGAGGTGATTGAAGTGTGTAGGGTGGAAGTTTGAGGGAAGCACCAGCAAATGTTTAAAGAAATGATCAGAGAAGGTGGCGGGATGCGTTTGTTGATGGTATATCCTCGTTGAATACTCTCACACGTTCTTCTGAATGCTCATAGGAATGATCATGCTTGAAGTGTGTGAGGTGGACGTTTGAGGGAAGCACCAGCGAATGCTCAAAGAAACGATCAGAGAAGGTCGTGAGATGTGTGCATGAGTTTGTTAATGGAATACCCTCGTCAATCACTCTCACACATTCTTCTGAATGCTCAAAGGAATGATCATGCTTGAAGTGTGTGAGGTGGAAGTTTGAGTTAACCCAGAAACGACCTCACAGCGAGCTTCAATACTTATAATACATATGAATAATTGGAAAGGAATTGGAAACGTTTTGGGTGATTTTGGGGCAAATCGGGTCCATTATGGGTCAAAAATCGGCTCTCTTAAAATTGCTTAAGGGTAAGATTGTATTATACGCGTATTGATATTAAACGCGTAATTTACTGTATTGAACGTCCCAAATGACCGTATGAAACATCCCTGCTTAGTAAAAATTACCAGATTCTATTATAAATTGTGAAAATGAAATGCCCCACACAAGGTGCTCACCTTCCACGGTCAGCCATGAGAATGGCCAAATCGATTTGTAGCGGCTGCAGCTTCAGCGCCAGCGTGGTTAAAGCTTGGTCTCTAGATGAGAGGAACGTGCGCAGGTTGTTGGCGTCCTGATTTTTATCCATCGCTGCTTGCTTCCACCTGCGGCAGTCAAACCAGGGAACAGGTTCGGGACACATCAGTTCAATTAAGGTGCAGACATGGAATATTGGAATCTTAGAACATTGGAATATATTGGAATATTAGAAGATTGGAATATTGGAATATTGAAGTATTGGAATATTGGAATATTATGCTGATATTATGCAGGTTCAAATGATTAAAATTCAAAGTTCTGTCCGGCAGTCAAATCAGAAAACAGGTTTGGGACACTTCAATTCAGTTAGCCTGCAGATTTAATTGGTCTAGATTCAAATTGTATAGCCTGCAGGTTCAAAAAGGTCTAGATTAAAACTGTGTTTACCAAAACCGTGTTTGTTCCACCTGCAACAGTCAAAGTCAGGAAGGGAGTGATGGCGTTGGGGTTCTGACAAGTTTTATTCCTATGCAGGTTGCAATTCTTTACAAATTTATCAAATTTATGGCAATCTGGTACAGACATACAACACTGGTACACTGCAGTACAGACATACAACACTGGTACACTGCAGTACAGACATACAACACTATGGCAATCTGGTACAGACATACAACACTCTGGGTAACACACGACCAAACACAAAAAAATGTTTGGTCATTTGGGTCTGCACCCCTCTCGCCTCTTTTTATCGCTGCGCTTACGATCAGCACACCTTAGGTGCAGAAACGCAACACTCTGGGAAAAGGCATGGGCATGAACACGTGACTAAAAATAAATGACAGCAAATGACAGCAAGGGCCACTACTTCTCATAACTCTGCTGCTTGCTGCTTCTGTGACTAAAAATAACTGCTTTCTGCTGCTTCTGTGACTATGAATAAATGACAGCAAGGGTAACGACTTCTCACACATCTGCTTTTTGCTGCTTCTGTGACTAGGAATAAATGACAGCAAGGGCAACGACTTCTCACACCTCTGCTTTTTGCTGCTTCTGTCACTAAGAATAACTGCTTTTTGCTGCTTCTGTGACAATGAATAAATGACAGCAAGGGCAACTACTTCTCACACCTCTGCTGTTTGCTGCTTCTGTCACTAAGAATAACTGCTTTTTGCTGCTTCTGTGACTTAGAATAAATGACAGCAAGGGCAACGACTTCTCACACCTCTGCTTTTTGCTGCTTCTGTCACTAAGAATAACTGCTTTTTGCTGCTTCTGTGACTATGAATATGAATAAATGACCGCAAGGGCCACTACTTCTCACACCTCTGCTTTTTGCTGCTTCTGTGACTAAGAATAACTGCTTTTTGCTGCTTCTGTAACTAAGAATACCTGCTTTTTGCTGCTTCTGTGACTAAGAATAAATGACAGCAAGGGCAACTACTTCTCACACATCTGCTGTTTGCTGCGCTTACGGACGGCGCACCCCTGGTACCCATACACCACACTCCAGGAAGCACAAAAAAAAATGGTTGCATAGACCGGATCCAGACGCACCTCCGCTTTTTGCTGCGCTTACGATCCAGCACATCCTTGGCCTCATCCAGCTTTTTCCTGGACGCATCCAATGACACCTCTAGGCTGCTGATGCGGGCTTTTTGTACCTTGATCTCACTTTGCAGGCGCTTGGTTTCGAGTGCCTGCGTGTCTTCTCTCCGCTTGAACTGCATGGGTGCATGCATATGTGTACATGGGCGTGTGCATGCATATGTGTGCAAAGAGGTGTGCATGCATATGTGTGCTTAGACGTGCACATGTATATGTGTGCATAGTCGTGTGCATGCATATGTGTGCATAGACGTGTGCATGCATGCGTGTGGATAGAAATATGCATGCATGCGTGTGGATAGAAATATGCATGCATGCGTGTGCATGGGCATGTGCATGCATACGTATGCCGACACTTGGAGACGAAAAATAGTCACATTGATTTCACTTTAGCAGGTGCGCTGCCTCAAGGAAGCACCTGCACACACCTTCCTCCTGCTTATTTTGCACGCACATGTCAACACACACGTCAACAAGTGTGCTTGTGCTTATCTGCACACAAGTGTGCTTGTGCTTGTGCTTGTGCTTGTGCTTGTGCTTGTGCTTGTGCTTGTGCTTGTGCTTGTGCTTGTGCTTATTTGCACACACATAACAACACACACGTCAATAAGTGTGCTTGTGATTATCTGCACAAGCACATCAACAAATGTGCTTATTTGCACACACATGTCAACAAGTGTGCTTGTATATGTCTCAAAGTTGTGAGCAAAAATATATTGTTTGGAGTGCACATGTGTCAGAAGGCGGAAAGGGAATTGAAAAGCAAGAATGGGCAATGAGAATGTACAACCTACAAAGTGCATTATGCATGTGTGTGTGAGAGAGTGTGTGTGCGTGTGTGTGCGTGTGTGCGTGTGTGTGTGTGTATGTGTGCGCGCGTCTGTGCATGTCCATGTGCCATTCACAGAAGCTTGGTGCGCATCTTGATTGCCAAGTTACAAAAATTCTAAAACCCAGTCAACATACAATTGCCTGAGTGTGCATTCATGCACAAGTGCCAGGAACTTTCAATTTCACAGGCATTGTGCCATGGCTCTCTCTCACACACACACACACACACTCATTTTTAATGTGTCAAGGAATCTGTATTTGACAGTTTTGTCATTGCGCTTGGTTGTCCTTGACTTTTGAGGCATGGTATAAAAATGCCATCAGAGGCAGCTGGTTTAAAGCATTGCACATCCATAGTAGTTTGCATAGCAAAAGTGCGTAAAGCCTATAAGGTTAGGTAAAAAGGGGCCGAGGCAATTGTATAAAAGTAATGACAAGCATTTACGCACCTTGTCTTGTACCATGAACGATTCCTGCTGGATCTGGTCAACTTTCTGCACCAAGCGCCTTCGCTCCTCAGCATTCTGCACAAGCTGCTTCTCCAGCTCCTGCAAAAACAGACGGCTTGAAATGTGATAACCGGCTTGAAAAGTAATTATAAATGGCTTGAAAAGTGATAAACATGTCTGGAAGCATGCAGTAAGTAGTTGTAATTTTTTGCTGTACTAAATGTTTGCTGTACTAAATGCACAAGCAATCATACATGCCTGATATGACCCTCATACTCCCCTTCTTGCTATACTAAATGCACAAGCAATTATACATGCCTGATATGACCGTCATACCCCCCTTCTTGCTATACTAAATGCACAAACGAATATACATGCACCTGCACGATGCTAGTACACAAGTACAAACAGTGCCGCATGTGGTGTGCAAACAGTGTCGCATGTGGTGTGCAAACAGTGTCGCATGTGGTGTGCAAACAGTGTCGCATGTGGTGTGCAAACAGTGTCGCATGTGGTGTGCAAACAGTGTCGTATGTGGTGTGCAAAAAAAACAGCCCACACATTGTCACACGCACCTGCAGGCTGCTATACAAGCGTGCGACCTCCTCCTTCTCGTGCTCAAGCGCCTTTTCTGAGGCCTCCAGGAGCTTAGTGCTGCGCTTGTCGTTGTAAGACAGCTCTGACACTTCTCTCTGTGTGTGTGCAAGCGATGGAATACGTTGAACATGCGTTAGAAGAAACACAATGAGCTGCGTTTCTTGTTGTATAAATAGGGTTGGCCGGAACAATTATTATACACCACACCGTACATGACCGTATATTTGGTGATTTCCCCGCCAGAAATACCGTGTACCGTACAGACTTTATATCACCGCGCAAAAATATCGTTTTTTGCCTTGCGGGGTGACTGCGCGCACAAAAAATATCTATTTATTTTGGGGGTGCGGGATTGAAAAACGGGGATTTTTGGCGTATTTTGGAGCCTGTCAGGCAAAAGTCCCTGTGCGGGGTTGGTGCAGGGTTGATGTGGGAGTGTGAAGCTAAAATATTTTTTTAGGCTGCGGACTGAACCCAAGTCTGTACGGTTTACGCAGCATATATATAATATATATACCCAAGTATATACCTATACCCAAGTCTGTACGGTATACGCAGCATATATATAATATATATAATATATATACATATATATATATATATATACATATATGCTGCTGGCCGGCCCTAGGCTTTTGCCATGTCCGCTCTTGCCAAAATTAACTTGACAACACGCAAGCACACACACACACACACATGGGCACCACTCCACTCTCACCATGAAAGGGGCCATGTCTAACCCTTCCAGCATTGCGCTGGTCAACAATCGATGGGGAAACCTGGCGCAAGCAATTATTAGGGCCTGTTCGGCTCAGCTAACTACACACGCACACACGCACACACACACACACATACACCTGCGTCACGATTTAAATATTTCCAGGCTTCCTACCTGCGACTCTTGCAATGACCGCTCCAGGTTGACGATGAGCTGACCTTGCTCTTCAATCTGCAGTTGAGCGTAATATGAAAGAAGGATGAGATGGAATAGAGATTTGAAATCCGTCGCCGCGGACATGCGTCCCTCTAGGCTACTCTTGTGAAGCGTCCTGTGTTTAATATTTGTGTTGGGGAGCGGTTGCCTTTCTATTGTGGCCATTGTAAGAAATATATTTGTATTGGGGAGCGGTCTCCCTTCCTGTGTGACCATTGTAAGAAACAAACAGGTTTTGATTGGAACGATCGCCCTTCCTATTGTGACCATTGTAAGGAATAAACAGGTTTTTATTGGAATGATCGCCCTTCCTATTGTGACCATTGTAAGGAATAAACAGGTTTTTATTGGAACGATCGCCCTTCCTATTGTGACCATTGTAAGAAACAAACAGGTTTTTATTGGAACGATTGCCCTTCCTATTGTGAGCATTGTAAGAAACAAACAGGTTTTTATTGGGACGATCGCCCTTCCTATTGTGACCATTGTAAGAAATAGATTCGAATTCAGGAGCGATTGCCTTTTGCCTTTTTTTGGCCTGACAGGTATTGGAAGACAAGATAGAGGACAAAGGCCTGAGGCAACGGGCACAACACATAGCTGTATTAAGGAAATGTATACACACACATACGCACATATACACGGATTCATACACACATGCACAAACACAAGGTAAGGGGCGAGTTAGCATGCAGCTTGATGGCTGCTTACATTGGGTACTTGTGTCTGATACTACTTAACTAGGAATCACAGAAGTGATTCATCATCCCTGACCTGTCGCTCCATGGACGCCCTCTTTTCTGAATTGCCTCATCATCCTAGGATCAAACAGACCATCATCCTAGGACCAAACAGATCATCATCCTAGGATCAAACAGTTCATCATCCTAGGATCAAACAGTTCATCATCCTAGGATCAAACAGATCATCATCCTAAGATCAAACAGATCATCATCCTAGGATCAAACAGATCATCATCCTAGGATCAAAGAAATCATCATCATCAAACATATCATCATCCTAGGATCAAACAGAAACTACGCTGGCAGCAAAAACCATTCCCTCCATCAATGGAAAGGAGCCGCTTTGGTACTTTCGTAAAACTCTTCTACCACAAAAGAAAAAGAAAGTAAATGGGGGTCAGCAAAAAGTTGCAGGCTTGGCCTGAAGCCAGGTCTTGGCGAGATTTGGTATAAGCACTAGAAGAAAACATGCTATCATGACTATGCACCGGAAGTGCAGGTCATCCTGTCGCTCGTGCCCTATGGCAGTGTTCTAATTCTGCTGCTTCACCCCGTACACTGGCACAGGCTGTCTTTCGTGAAATAGATTAAAATGCCTGTCATTGTGGTAAAGAGCAAAGGCTAACAAGCTGTCTTTTGTGGTTAAAATTACAGAATAAAATGCTGTCTTTTATGGGTGGACAAAAAGCCTTTTGACCTCTTACCTTTCGCCCATGCTCTACGGTTTCCTCTTCCTGCCGCTTCATCTCAACGTTGGCACTGCCCAATTTAGTCGTGAGCTCGTCTCGACCTGCCGTCATACGCTCCAACTGCAAGTCAAGTCAGTGACGCGCACGCCCAAGTCAGATGCGATGGTATGGTGGAAAAGCCTAAGACCAACATGCCCAAATTAGATGCGATGGTATGGTGATGTAGCCTAAGGCACACGCCCAAGTCAGTTGGTGGTGGAAGATCACAAATCCAACGTGAAAAAGGTTCAGATATTGACACTACTACTTTGAAGAATACCCCTCTGTGAGTTCACCGTTGCTAGCTATGTTTTCTCCTACTAATAGCTCAAACAAGTTCTTGGTAAACTCGCGTTGAACGTTATCCAGAATTATGGTCTCATTGACGACGATGGTCTCATCAGTGCGGCCACAATACCAAACTCTACGCCAAACTGTCAAGTTCAGTGTGTAACACTTGAAAACTCCAGTTCATTTAGTGAGTTGTAAATAATCCACGCCATCTTACGATGCAAACGTAATAGAACCACACACCTCTCCGTCCAGGACCCTGATCTGTCGGTTAGAGAGCTCAGTGTGTAGCACTTGAAAACTCCAGTTCTTTAAGTGAGTTGTAAATAATCCACGCCATCTTACGATGCAAACGTAATAGAACTGCTGAGTACTCTGCAGCATGCAGAAGTACGCTAGTTCTTGGAGGCGAGTGCAACCGGACGTCAGCTGGTGCTCTCTTGGCACAGCTTGCGCTGTGCTAACCATCCTTTTTATGCTTGTGCCTTAAATAGTTTGCAGCTTAGTTTAATAGAACCACACACACCTCTCCGTCCAGGACCCTGATCTGTCGGTTAGAGAGCTCAGTGTGTAGCACTCAAAAACTCCAGTTCTTTAAGTGAGTTGTAAATAATCCACGCCATCTTACGATGCAAACGTAATAGAACCACACACCTCTCCGTCCAGGACCCTGATCTGTCGGTTAGATGCATCGAGCTGGTCTTTCAGCGCCGAGTTGGTCTTGTTTGTAGTCTTGTTAACAGCTTGCAATTGGTTGCGGCCACACTGAGCGACACGTCGTGGAATGAAAGAAAGGTTTCCTCACAATGAGGATCTCACAAGGAAGGCGTTGAAGGAACTTGCATGACTGGGAGAACTTTTTGGATGGAAGGTCATGATGGAGAGAGCTTTTTGGATGGGGGTAAAGGGAAGGCAGAGAAAAAACATACCAAGGCATGCAAAGAAGAAAATCAACCACTTAGGCAGAGAAGAGAATTAACCATTCAGGCAAACAAAAACATCTCTCTTGATAGTGAAGGCAGAGAATCAACCATTCAGACAAAGAAGAGAATCAACCATTCAGGCAGAAAAAAACATCCCTCTTGATAATGAAGGCAGATAGCAAAATCTTGCAGTATAGGTAGCAAGCCATCGCCACCGCATATGCAGGCAGGAAGGAATCAACCATTCAGGCAGAGAAAACCTGGTGACTAAGATTTTGAGCAATGGATGCTTTAATAAGCAACCATCCCTCCTGAAAGTAAAGGCGTGGATGTAGCATATGGTACTCTCCCTTTTCAACATGATAATGAATAAGTTGCTTCTAAAACTTCGCTAGGAGTGTTAATGCACAAGCATACGAGTGAAGTGCACAAACATACAAGTGTGAATGCACAAATTTAGGAGTGTAAATGCACGGACATACAAGTGTAAATACACAAATATATGAGTGTAAATGCACGAACATACGAGTGTAAGTGCACAAACATACGAGTACAAATGCACACACATATGAGTGTAAATGCACAAACAAACGAGTGTAAGTGCACAAACATACGAGTGTGAATGCACGGACATACGAATGTGAATGCACAAACATACGGGTGTAAATGCACAAGCATACGGGTGTAAATGCACAAAGATACAAGTACAATGACGAGTTGTGTGCATGATTAAAGCTGGCCTGTCCCCTGTGATTAGGTGTGTGTGTGTGTGTGTGTGTGTGTGTGTGTGTGTGTGTGTGTGATAACTCTCACCACAAATTCACAGCTACAAATAGCAAATTTGGCTGACTTGATGCATGATGCGCAAAGCAGGACATACCTGATTCGCCCACAAGCTGCGCATTGCTATGGAAAGACCTTTGGAGAGCTCTGCACGCTGCCATTCTGTATTGGTCTGCTTGGCTGTGAGAGCGTCTAAGCTGGATTTCAGGCTAGCAATGTCCTCTGCCTGCATTGTAGAGGATCAAGGAGGGGAAACCCGAGGATTCGTGTCATGGATGTTAAAGGTAGGGTCGGCCAGAACCGTATATTCACACTGTATATGACCGTATGTTTGGTGATTTCCCTGCCAAAAATACCGTTTATACACCGTATATATATGGTTCTGGCCAGCCCTAGCTATAGGTTGTTGTCTTTTGGTGAGCGCAACAAAGAAGAGGTGCATGTTTTGGGCATGCATCAAGCGACAACAAGAACCAGAATTTGAGGGCTGAGCACTCTGAGTTCAGTTATTCCCCCATATGCATACTAAGCACTATGACAGCAGACAAAAACATGAGCGTTCACAAAGACACACACACATAATCATGCTCCTGATGTTTAGGCAGCCAATATCCCCCCACATACATCCTCAGCACAAAGATAGCAGACACACACTCACATGCACATATACACACACACAAACATACACACAGATCTGGCGGTCGGCAGTTATGTTCAAGCTATCTTGCTCTGCTCTCAAAGCCTCAGCATGGTCTGCAAAGATAGTAGACACACACTCACACACACAAACCTACACACACATACACACACACACACACACCTGGCGGTGAGCAGTTATGTTCAAGCCATCTCGCTCTGCTCTCACTGACTCCAGTATGGTCTCCAAACCTTGGCTGTGCCTGCTAAGGCGAGCGACCTCCAACGCCGCTGCCTCATGCGCACTGCAGGGATTTGTGTGTATCGATAAACTTTTAAGGCACAGAAGGACGCAGCATCTTAGCTCAAATGCGTTTCTTTGAATGCCTCACGTACTCTGAAGGTGTTTGTGAAACGATGAACGGCTTTGCGTGACCAAGGTTGTGTTACCATGGCGCAGGAGTGCTACTGTCTTACCGTGGCTATGTACTGTAATACCGTTGCGCAGGAGTGCTACCGTCTTACCGTGGATGTGTACTGTGTTAGTATGGCGCAGGAGTGCTACCGTCTTAACGTGGCTGTGTACTGTGTTAGTATGGCGCAGGAGTGCTACCGTCTTAACGTGGCTGTGTACTGTGTTAGTATGGCGCAGGAGTGCTACCGTCTTAACGTGGCGGTGAACTGTGTTAGTATGGCGCAGGAGTGCTACCTCTTAACGTGGCTGTGTACTGTGTTAGTATGGATCAGGAGTGCTACCTGACATGCTGCTTTCTCACAAGTGGCAAGATCTTGTAGGGTAAATAGGGAGATTGAAACAGAGTGTGTGACCATGATGTTCATACTCAGTTGAAACTACTGAGAGCGAGCTTCCATGAGCGAGCAGCGGTCAGGAGGCGCATACAGCTTATAAGTGGAAATAATATCACAAGCTTTTATCTGTTGAAACAATTCAAAGGCATGGGAGAGGGATCTGTGTACGCGCAGGAGGTTGATGGGCGATTCAGTTGGCACACGTAAAAAATTCAGGAATCAGCGTCTGCAGCTCACAACCATGATCTGAAGAAAAAGTAAGCTTTTAGCATATGACACAAGCTGCCGCTTTTCATGGCTAGACTTGTGCTTTACTAGAAGAACTTGTGCAGTTGGCGTGGGACTCACGCTTTTCATTATCATCATAAGAGCCTAAAAGCGCTGGTTGCCACACACACACGCAGCATGCACCTAGTTTTGCCACATAGTACACATCGATGTGTGTGTGTGTGTATGTGTGTGTGTGTGTGTGCGCGTGCGTGTGTGTGTGTGTGTGCGTGTGTGGCTTTACGAGAGCAAGATTTGATTTCGCGGTCTCCTCCTTCAAAGCTGATCCACCACTCATCTTTGTGCCACAATCATGATTCACGTCCATTGTGATGTCATTACATCATTGCAAGCTGTCCTCCGTTTCTTACTCACGTTGTCATGTCAGCCAAGGCCTGTTGGTTGCTGTGCAGCTCTTTTGCCATTTCTGTGGCGTCCGCCACAGCTGCCTTTGCCTCTGCTAGGGCCCCGCTGCGGGCAGACTCGGCAGCATTTTGGGCGGCCTGCAATGAGGGTAGGAAACAGTGATGAGTGGTGAGCTACAGGTTTGGCCATCATTTGTGCACACAGCAGACTCGGCGGCATTTTGGGCGGCCTGCAAATGAGGGTAGGAAAGAGTGATAAGTGGTAAACTTCAATTTTGGCCATCATTTGTGCACACAGCAGACTTGGCGGCATTTTGGGCGGCCTGCGATGAGGGTAGGAAACAGTGATGGGTAGTAAGCTACAGTTTTGGCCAACATTTGTGCACACAGCAGGCTTGGCAGCATCTCAAGCGACTTGTGCACATAACAGGCTTGGCAGAATCTCAAAAAAATTGCAACCAAATTTGTGTGTGTGTATGTGTGTGTGTGTATATAGAGGAATGATTGGTAAGCATCAACACAGCTTATCACAGTCTTGTGTCACTCAGCAGGCTAAGCGTCATCTTCAGCGCCTGAGCACAATTGCAGTTAAGTGAGAACAGATTGAGTGACGGACAAGAAGACAGCTTATTACAGTCTGTCGGCACCATATGTTAGCGACTGCGATCTAAATTTGGGGCAGCACAAACTAATAACCTGTCGATGCAAGGAAGGCCAGAGACCTTGTTTAATTCCTACCAACCGTCTACCTTCTTGGCCATACTGGAGACGCTACAGGCTTGAACACGTCTCTCAGAATACCTTTTCAGTACTTCATTGATTGTTTATTCTTTTGGCCATACTAGAGACGCTACAGGTTTTAACACGTCTCTCTCTCTTTGCCACACCACTCGCTCAGCGCTTCCCTCATTGGCCTTTTCCTTCTCACAACAGCTCTTGCCTCTAACAGACATAACCCTGCCGCTCAGCCTCTTACATTACTTTTATTTTCTTACTTTCCCTTCTCACAACAGCTCTTGCCTCTAACAGACATAGCCCTGCCGCTCAGCCTCTTACATCTTTCCCTTTGCTTCCTCAGACATCCACTTCTCACATGTGCAAATGTGCATACTCTCATCAGGAGACGTCAGGGATCATAACTATTTGTTGTCACATGTTGATCGAAATATAAAATACATATCTATAAATACATATTCGGAATCCTGACGTTGAGAGCTGTCGATTGGTATAGAAATGAGTTGATTCTGAGGGGGTCGGGGGGGGGAGGGGGTGCAGGGGGGGTCGGGGAATTTTGGGGGGGGGGGCTCCATAATTTTACTGGGCCACTTTCACGAAATACTAA
>Ga0307945_1001426_pt1 | contig 18650 bp, 16 predicted proteins | sample OrgLakmetagen228_FD_201818 | JGI IMG/M metagenome (GOLD analysis project Ga0307945, IMG submission 201818) | Saline water microbial communities from Organic Lake, Antarctica - #228 | ecosystem: Environmental > Aquatic > Non-marine Saline and Alkaline > Saline | place: Antarctica: Organic Lake...
TTTTTCTGTTTAGGCAGGAGTTTTCCTTTTCCCAGTCTTATAGGTTTTTCCTTCATTCTGTCAGGCCCTTGCTGAGGACCGTGTAACAACCCCCACCCAAAAAAAAAAAAAAATGTCAGATCAAATAACTGTCACTGCAAAGTATAAGTGACTCAGCACATCTACTTATGATAGCGCCTTCGGACCAAGAAAGACCTCCAAGGTGGAAAAACCATCCAGCAGAGGAGTGAGTTCTTTGCATCGAGTGGTCCCTATTGCTTCTACCAGTTCTCTGGCTTATGCCCTTGCGCTCTCTGCACACATGTATGTGTGTCTACTACTCTGTGTCTGCTCAGCTTTGCGTGGCTGCCTCATTGTGGTTACACATTAGTATCGCTAAACGAACGGACAAATAGATTCGGAGACCTTACACGGTACAGGGTCTCTTGAGGATCCCCTCTAATGGTACCTCTTAGAGTTCACATGTTGTCAATTGGTTACCAACTATCAAATTCAGAAGATAAAGGTTATCAATAAGACTGGCCATCCAGCTTATTGAACAAGACAAATAGAAACTCTCAACTGTTAACCAACTTAACTGCTCTGTCACACGATTCGTTGCTGCCAACGATTGGGCATGACTCATGCCACTGTCGGACAGTAGCAACAGGTTTTAGGGATACAGGGCTAGTAAGGAGTACAAAGGCAACGGGCTGAGGGCACGTCTAGCTATACAACCTTAAGGCACTCAACATTTATTTTGGGAAGCTAAGAGTTAGCCAGGATAAATGCAGCTAAGCCACTGCGATGACTGGTGCGCCAGAACCAACTCCAAACACAGTCCAAGAGAATAAAATAGTCCTTCTACAAAAGCTCAGGTGCGTCAGCATGTTGCTCCCGAATTTTCGAGCCCAATAGTAGAAAGACCTGATCCCCACTGAAAAGCTTCTCTTAATTCTATTCTCTGCGTGGGATGTTGTGTGTCTGCCTCTGCATCCATTGGGTGGTGCAGAACACACAACACCCTTTCCTATTTCATGCCAATCGCTAGTATTTACACTATCTGCTTCGTTTTCTCTTCCAATCCTACTTTCTGTCAAGCAACTTCTTTGCTGCAAATTCTTGATTATGGACAGGTGCAGTCAGAGCTCAATCAGGGTCTCCTCCTGTCCTGCGCTTGTAGCCTGCCTGTTAGACAAGCTGCTGATAATCAGCCTTGTCCCTCACGCCTAATTGCTGACACAAACAATTCGGGAGTTCATTGATGTACAGAGTCTTGCTTACGCTTTGTCGTGACGGTAGATGGACCAGCCATCTTTACCAGGGTTTAGGGTTTAGGGTTAAACCCAGGTAAGAAACTCCACTGTCCAAGCGCGCGCATCGCTGATTTTACATTCAACAGAAGGAATAAGCGGCCTTCTTTACGAGTCAAACATGTTAGCTTGTACAGCAGCATGTGCAATACACACTTATTATCTGACTGGAACAATGTCATCGATCTTCAAGATCATGCGCACGCACTCAGTGGCTAGAGTGATGGCTGAGGACGTCACGAGCATGGGCTGCACCACGTTCTCCTCCATCATGTTGGTGATGGTACCCTGCAGCAACCGCACGATCATGCAAGCACAATATTAGTGTCAATAATGTCATTAAAACTGGTAGCTCTTTAAGTGAGCCACTCACCCATTTGCGTGGCTCTACATCCATTGGGCGTTGCAGGACACGAGACTACAACACAGTTTAAGGCAGTGTGTTTACGCTATCTGTGTCCTTTGTTCGTATCTATTTGGTAGCCTGCCTGCAAACCAAGAGATGGCTGACCAGTTTGATGACGAAAACTCTGCTGATCAGAGCTTTGTCCCGGTGAGCGCAAAGAAAGATTGTTAAAAAGTGCAAGACGGCTTCAACACCCAAAGCACAGACGCCCTCATACCCGGTTTTGCTTCCTATTCCTTCTCCACCCATTAAGTCTGTTTAATTGACCCTACTGCTGTATAGTCAAGCCCAACACTGTCTGCCCTAGGAGGTACGAGTATCTCTTCATCATGCTGGCTGTCATCACTACCAGCGGAATCTTTTCTATTTCTTTCTTAGGTATACAGATCTGGATCCACATCCCAGCAGCAAAACAGTGTAACATCTGGGTTCCTAAACAGGGCGAAGGAAGCATAAGCACCCCACTTTGGTCTGTTCAATCAACCACGGGACGGCACACACACACACACGCACTCACACACCCACACCCACACCCACACACTCACTTACACGCACACACTTACACCCACGCCCATATTTACCCGGACTGCACATCCACACCCACACCCACCCACACACCCATCCACACACACACGCATGCACGCAAACACACGCGGTCACATGCACGCATTGTACACGCACGCACCTTCTTAACATTGATGCCAGCATACTTTTCGCCAGCGGCGTGCATTTGGCGCAGATGCGTTACGATCTGCATGTGTGATGGTATGTATGCACACGTGTGTGTATGTGTGTGTATGTGTGTGTGCTTGTGTGTGTGTGTGTGGGCGTTTGTGTGTCAGAAACTCCAAGAAGAACATATCTTAATCCCAAAGATATCAATTCTTTTTATGGAAGGTCATCAGTGTCGCCTAATCCATCATGTGCAACGACAGACCCCCTTCCAACAGTTACAGGAGACGGGCCTATTTCCAGCATGATGTCAAACCCTTATATACCCCTTGTAGTCAGATTGCACAACCTGTCCAAAAGCCCGACTTAAGGGAACCTGAACGTCCTCTGGACGAGGGTTCCAACACGGAACCGTGAAGACAGGATGGGACCTGACAGAATGTAGATACGTATATTCTGCGGAACCTGTCTGCGTTTTGTCTCAATACATGTCATGTCTGAACACAGATACGGTGTGCCTTTTTCCTGGCTAGCAGCCCTCGAAACCAGTGTGTAAGGTTTGGCCAGAACCCCATTTGTGCGTCGTTTCTGGTTGGTTGAACATTGGAGGTGCTCCGTTGGAATTGCGTTTACGAGACGTACACATGGTTCTGGTCGTCCTAAATTTAGTGCCATGGACAAATCAGATAATTGGCTAAAGCTAAGGCTAAGGCTGATGTCCACAGCCAAGGCTATTGTCTGATTTGCCCATGGTAATAAATTTAGGACGACCAGAACCATGTCCAATGTTAAAGACTGCCGTATAAGGATTAAGATGTAGGGTTGCCATATATACATACAGTACGTATACACACGGCATGTTCGGCAGAAAATTTACCAAATACACAGTCATATACAGCAAATATATACGGTTCCGACCAACCCTAGTTAAATATGTCCAAGGCATCGTAATTTGTGTTCAATGATTTGATGGCAACCCCATTAACTATAGAATGACGAAGCGGGCAGAGTGCGTCAAAACTGACATGGAAAGCACAGTGTTTGTTGCGCGAAAGCACTCAATTGATGTGGGTGAGGTCCAAATGATCGCCGAGGCCTGTTATACACCTCTGCAGGCAAACAGGCACACACACACACACACACAAGCACACACATGCGTGCAAACACACACAAACACACATATTCAAACACAGACACATACAGACACCCACATGCACACACACACACACACACCTGGATGGGGTTCAAGCCTGCATTCTCGGCCAGCGTGTATGGAACCACCTCCAATGCTTCAGCAAATGCTCGCACGCAGATGCTCTCCATGCCCTGCATCGTGCGTGATGATGGGAGCTTGTATGCTAGTATGTGGGAATGTATTTGTGCATGTGTGTGTTTGTGTGTGTATGCGTGCGTGTGTGTGTTCTGAAGGCGAGCGCAGGTGCTCAACGTTAAAGGCTTAGTCCATTTAGTTTGATCTGTCATATAGACCCACGCGCAACCCCAAAAAGATGGCGAGGACCAGGCCATCTTCTTTGAGGTAGCACGCATGGCTACCTCAATCACGACTGCTGGCTAGGTCTTGCTCACTGTGGTGTCACCTTCTCCCCTCTCTTTTGGGTATGATATAGGTACATACATATATACATACATACATACATACATACATACACACACACAAAAGCGCACGCACACACACATACACAAAAGTGCACGCACGCGTGTGCACACATAAAACACACACATACTCACCCCGAGTGATTTGGCCCAGTTACTGAGCGTGAGGTTGATCTCCATTTCACTCGATGCGCCTCCAGCGATGAGGAAGCGCTTGTTGACCAAGCAGCGGATCACACACAGCGCATCGTGCAGGGAGCGCTCAGCCTCGCCGAGCACCTAAAAGAGTGTGTGTGTATGTGAATGTGTGCGAGCTTGTATGTGTTCGCATGTGTGTTTGCGTGTGTGTTTGTATGTGTATGTTCGTGTGTGCATCAGTGTTTTTTTTAAAATCAATATACCATATCGATCGATATGAAAACATGGGTTTCCGACTTTTGAAATCGATATGAAATCAAGCTTTTGGGGGTGTCGATGAGCCCCTGCGTAAAACGGTTCTGTGGCCCTTAAAGGGCCGTCGAAGGCCCTCACACACCATAAATTCCAAAAAACTTCCGAACGTTTCCGAGCATTTCCAATCATTTAATTAATGATCATGTTGAAATGAGCGGAAAACCCCCACCAAAAACAGCCAGAGTTGCCAGGGGAAAAAGTGACGGGAAGTACTTAGGGGCCCACGGGCCCACAAACAAGTTCTAAGCTCAGTAGCTTGAGCATCCAGCCCCTGAGGGTCAGCCCCATCGCAAGGACTGGCTGAGTGATGGGGGGCTGGACAGAATAAACTGGTTCCAATTTCACTGCAGCATCTGCCCAGCCACTTTCCAGTGCAAGAAGCAGAACATTGTGTCCCATGAATTCTGCAAAGCCCACAGGCTTGTTTAGACAAAGGACTCAGTTAGAAGGACAGTATTGGAGACAGACTTCCCCTTACAATTCCAGACCAACCTTATTGAGTTGATGCAATATTTTCAATTCACTTACATACACCATTCACCATATGCCGGGAGGCCGGCGGCCTCCCGGCAGGCTGGGGCAGCAAAGAAAATTCGATATGAGAACCCACTTTCTCATATCCCCAGATTTGGGGGTGATATGGAATCAAGGTTTTCCCAAATCCTTAAAAAACACTGGTGTGCATGTGTGTGTGTATGCGTGCGTGCGTGGATATGTGTGCGTAAGTTTGTAAATTCCATGCCTGCCAGTTTCCGGAGGTTCACGACCTCAGACCTCGTTCACAAATACACCACAGTACAAACACATTACAGTTTCATACACTACAGTACAAATACATTATAGTACAAACACATCACAGTATGATACACTACAGTACAATTACATTATAGTACAAACACATCACAGTATGATACACTACAGTACAAACACATTACAGTATGATACACTACAGTACAAATACAGTACAATTACACTATGGTACGGACACTCAGCCGACCTAGCCGCACACTCCTTGTTGGCTTGCAACATCATGCAATGTTGGCTTGCAACATCACGCACGCACCCCCCTGCTAACAAAACAAAGGTCTTAAGAGCTCACACAACCACTCTCAAATTGCATTACTACCACAGCGTCACCATGGTAAAGCAACAGAACGAAAGGCATACACAAAAAAAGGCTCACATTCAACTCGCAACCACACGCAACGTGTGGATACGTTGTGTGATACCTTGGCTGGCATGGGTGGACACGCAATGTGTGGATACCTTGGCTGGCACGGGTGTTGATGCTTGATGGGTTACGTACACATTAAAATGCACACACACACACACACAAACACACTCCAGCTTGTATGAGCACACATTAAACACACACACACACCAGCTTGTTTGAGCCCCTCAGCAGCACGGTGGCCGTCCTGCCCTTGTTTGCGATGCCTGTGATCTTGACCACACGCCCTTTGCCCACCTCCACCTCCTCTACCAGGTCTGCACACAGAGGATGACCAAGAAAGCGGAGGTTTCTGTTGTGTATGACCGTATTCAAGTGTTGGTGTGGTCGCGTTTTGCGTGTGTGTGTGTGTGTGTGTGTGTGTGTGTGTGTGTGTACACGCACGTGCGCATGTGAGAGTGCGTTGCCTGCGTCTTGTAGCACAGGTTGCTGCAAAATCCTTGAATAAGTTCATCCCTACTGCCAGCGCAGCTCGTTATTGTGACAATCTGACGAATGACGCGTGCTGTGTATTGTAAAACAGATACAGACTTGGCGCGTGGCTTACACACACACGCACATGCACACGCACACAGAATACACGCACATGCACACAACCTGAAGGGCATCCACGCGCGCATGCACACACACACATATGCCACCCCCCCTTCCCCCACGCGCACACACACATCAACAGACACGCGTGCACGAACATACGCACACATAGACACACACGGACGCGTACCCACCTGCGGTTCCTAGCTTCTCAGGCTTGAAGTGATTGACGTGGGCGATGGGCAAGCAATTCAAGGTCTGCAAGGAGTGCAAACCAGAGGACAGGTCTCATAACTGTCTTCAAAAAAGTGATGCACATTGAATTTTGCACAAAAATGGCGCCATGGCAACACAATTGCACCTGCCAGGTGAGCTATAATTTACCATTGCTTTACATCATGCAGTTCAAACCAAACTCTCATCTGAGTTACCAAACACATGCCATGCGTTTGAGGTGAAATTCGTGCCTTCACCCATTGTGCCTTGCACCACCATCCAATCATTGCGAAGCAAAACAAACGCACGCCTGGCACGCAAGGTGGAGCAATGCCTTCACGCCATGTGCCTCACACCAACTGGCCTCACACTTGTGTGTGTGTGTATGTGTGTGTGTGTGTGTGTGCGCGCGTGCGTGTGTGTGTCAAGCAAACACGTGAAGTGCTCACCTTTGAGATGAACTCAATGTCTTCACGCTCTACGTCTCGCACCACCATAATCTTGGCTTTGGCTAGGTAGTGCAGGGACAGCTCTGTGGGGCACAAAAGCAGTTTGGGAGGAACAAATGAACATTGGTTGTCTGTAGGGTTAGCCAGAACTATGTATATACGGTGCGTATATGGTATTTATGGCAGGAAATTCACCGATTATACAGTCATATACGGTGTATATATAGGGTTCTGGCCAACCCTAGTTGTCTGCTTTGCAGGTGGTGATTCCTCTGCAGGGCCTGGAAAAGTTGGGAACAAATGAACATTGGTAGTGACGAGAAAACATCTCCTACATAAGAATAATAATAAGAAGAGAGCAGGATGATATGGTGGTATTAAAACACGCGAGGGGTACAGGCCGAAAAATCAGCTGATGGATGAGCATGCAAACAATTAATGGTTCTTGTACAAATGCTGGCATGCTGCGACTGCTGCACCTCCTTGGCTGCATCGTTTTGGGCTGCTGAAAGGCCAATTGATAATTGCCAATCAGCCAAACAACCTGGCTGAAGGTCACCCCCCATTGTAACCATTGTAACCAATTGATAATTGCCTCGTCACAGCCCGCCACAATACTCAGACCAAGGAGTAGGGCTGGCCAGAACCATATAAAGGAGCTAAGCTCGGGCAGCAGTAATCCAAAGTGTGCAAACACTAGCGATGTTAGTAATCCAAAGTGTGCAAACACTAGCGAAGCTGGACCAGGGAGCCTTTGTAATTATCAAAACAAGACAAGCATGGATAGCAGGCTGGACTAGAAGCCTTAGTGAAGCCAGGGTTCAAGATTCAAAATTAGGGGTTAGGGTGAAGGTTAGGGTACAGCCCCTAACTCAATTGAACAAACACAAGCAGGGGGGCAAGCTGGACTAGAGGCCTTTATAAACCTAACTAAGTTACGAAAAGCACGGGCAGCAAGCTGAAGTATAAAGGCAAAGCAGCAGTCCTGTGGGCGCAAACACGCAAAATCATTCTTACTAGGCCAGAACCGTCTTGGCCGAAAGTGTACTTAGGATTTCTGCACACGCTGAATACTTTGTTTACCCGCAAAGACTTCCAATTAATCAGCGTATACGCAGGTGGTATACGCAGGCTGGTATACACAAAGAATTGCGCTGGGATTATGCAGTGATGTTCGAAGTATCGGCTCACAGGAGTGCTTGCATAAGTATTAAGCCGGAGAAGCTCGTTGTATTCCTGGAGAATTGACCGGCAGCGTTGCTTGATCTAGGAGTCGATTTATAAGGGATACAGCGCGTCCAAAAGACAGGATACATTGGCAAACATACTCCTGAAATCCCTTGCTTCAAAAACAAGCTCTGCAATCTTTGAGACACACGGATTCATTAATTGGTTTAAGGGCGACGTATTAATCAAACGGACGGATCACAATTGATCCACCCAGAGCACCAGTCCAGGGGTGCTAAAATAGGGTGCTTAATCACTCTCATAGGTGTCATAAACCTATCCAAAATGTAGTCACATACCTAGGTGGACAAAGTGACGGGTCACTGGTACACCAACAAAGCGAGAGCGCAACAACAAACAGGTCAATATGTAACAATTACTTGAAAACCATGCATGCACAAGCAAGCATTTTGGAGATCAGTATACCAAAACAATGCGATGATTTTTATGTAAGAGGTAACAGGAGTGCGCTTGCCGGAGAATCCTGTTCCCAGAATTTGCAGACTCCCTACAGATGCTGGCAACAGATTCTTGAACAAACACACTCATGTGACCCGTACATAAAAAAAACCATTGCATGTGTTTGCTGTATGCATTTCTTGGACAAAAGCACTCATGTGACCCTTACATAAATAAAACCACTGCATGTGTTTGCTGTGTGCATTTCTTGGACAAACACACTCATGTGACCCTTACATAAAAAAAACCACTGCATGTGTTTGCTGTATGCATTTCTTGGACAAACACACTCATGCGACCCTGAAATAAAAAACCCACTGCACGTGTTTGCTGTATGCATTTCTTGGACAAACACACTCATGCGACCCTTACATCAAAAAAACCATTGCATGTGTTTGCTGTATGCAATTCTTGGACACAATCATGTGACCCTTACATAAAAAAAACACTACATGTGTTTGCTGTACGTACTGATTCATTTGTTGTTATGCAGGAGAGCCACACAACGAACGAACGGGTGTATTGCAAAGATTTTGCACGATAGTTTTGAAGCAAGGGTTAGGGTCGAACCCTTAACAAAGGGATAAAACAAGAATGATGAGACAAAAGCGCAACTGAATCACATTTTTCATTTAGTGACTTAATGTAAACCTGCCTGCGGGTCAAAAGAAATTATAAAAACAAAAATATTATAGATTTTTTATTGGCTTGCGGCAGATCCATTCATTCAAGCCTCTCCTTAGGGTGTATTAGGTTCATATGCTGCGACCTTGATGAGGTTCATGTCCATCCATAACAAGGTTGCACACACACACACACACACACACACACACACACACCACGCACACACACACCACACACGCACACACACACACGCACACACACACCACACACGCACACACACAAACAGGCACAGACCCCTGTTACAGTCCAGCGTCCGCACCTGTGGTTGCATCTCTCAAGATGGATTTTTGGATGAGCAGCACATTGCAGCCAGAGGCCTTAATCTTCTTCACTAGTCCCAGCGTGTAGTTGCGCTCCTCCTTGTACACCCTGTTCGTACATGTGTGTGCGTGTGTGTGAGTTTTTGTGTGAGTATGTATGTATGTGTGTATGTGTGTATGTGTGTATGTGTGTATGTGTGTACACTTTGTGCAGGGCATGGTCTTCTTCATTAGTCCCAGCGTGTAATTGCGCTCCTCCTTGTATACCAACTTGTAAATGTGTGTGTGTATGTGTGTGTGTGTGTGTACACCCTGTGCGTGTGTGTGTACACCCTGTGCAGTGCATCGCCTTACGTCACTGGCTCTCAATTTCAGAGCAAATACGCAGCTCCTGTAAATGTGTGTGCGTGTGTGTATGTGTGTGTGTGTGCGTGTGTGTGCATGTGTGTGTACACCTTGTGCAGTGCATCGTCTTACATCACTGGCTCTCAATTTCAGAGCAAATACGCAGCTCACAACTGCCTTGCGCTCTAATCAAGGACTGATGGACTCAACTAGTGCGCCTATATTAGTACCTAAAACAATTTAGGCACAGCACTTGCCCCCCCCCCTTGGTATTACCGTCATAACTGAGAATGCTTATAATGGTTGATAAAGGGTTTACCGTTTGGGGCACTGTGTGCTCTGTAACTTGCTCAGTTTCATGTGCGGGCAACACACACACGCATACACACATGCACACACATACACACACACAGAGAAACCCATCACATGTAACATGTTACATCACATCTACCTCTGCAGCTGATAAACCTTCTGCGCACACGCAGGCAGATCCAGCTTACACACACCCACACACCCACACACACACACGTACACACACAGGTAACACACACCAAGTGCTAGAGGCATACTGCCTGTGCCTGGTTCAGCAGCAATGCAGCGGGAAACAAAGTTTGAAATGCTACCTGTCCATTTGCGAGTAGTCGCTGATGATGACGTTGTTCTCTAGATCAGTCTTGGGGGGAGAGATGCAGAATTGGATGAGCGCTACCTTGGCCTTCTCCACCTGCGTGAGCATATGTGTGTGCGTGTGTGTGCGCGTGTTTGTGTGTGTATGTGTATATGTATAAGTGTGTGTGTGTGCGCGTGTGTGTGTAAGTGTGTGCGCGTGTGTGTGTTGTTATGTGTGTGTGTGTGTGTGTGTGTGCGCGCGCGCGTGCAGATGTATATTATGTGTCAAGAAAATTGTATGTGTGTGTGTGTGTGTGTGTGTGTGTGGACATTTTGTGCATGCGTGCGAAAGCGTGCATCATGCTATCATGCTGTTTGTGCAATGTGTACGGAGAGGAAGCAGGCAACGAAGTGGTGTGCAAGCTCATAGATTTTGATTTTCATTTTGTGTACAGATCATCTCCTGTTTCACATGTGATTTTTTAATCATTGCCAGCACAAGTTATGGTCGGGCCCGTACACACGCTTGCACGATATCACAGGGATATGCTATAAGCTGTGCGTGATTCAAGTGTGTGTGTGTGTTGATGCATGTGTGTATGTGTGTGCGCGCACGCGCGTGTGTGTGTGTGTGTGTGTGTGTGTGTGTGTGTGTGTGTGTGTGTGTGTGTGTGTGTGTGTGTGTGTGTGTGTGCGCGCGCATGCAGATGTATGTTATGTGTCAAGACAACTGTATGTGTGTGTGGACATTTTGTGCATGCGTGCGAAAGCGTTCATCATGCTATCATGCTGTTTGTGCAATGTGTACGGAGACGAAGCAGCCAACGAAGTGGTCTGCAAGCTCATAGATTTTGATTTTCATTTTGTGTACAGATCATCTCCTGTTTCACGTGTTTTTTTAATCATTGCCGGCACAAGTTATGGTCGGGCCCGTACACACGCTTGCACGATATCACAGGGATATGCTATACGCTGTGCGTGATTAAGTGTGTGTGTGTGTGTGTGTTGATGCATGTGTGTGTATGTGTGTGCGCGCACGCGTGTGTGTGTGTGTGTGTGCGTATGTGTGTGTGTTGCATATGTGTGTGTGGTGGGTGGGTGGGAGGGGGAAGCTGTATGGAAGACCTGCTTTCAGAAGTGATAAACACTGGGCCCAAAGATGTAATATGCAGGCAATAGAATTGAAGCACACTTGTACGCACGCGCATAAATGGTGCGTCCTTGTTTCTTTTCTGCGCAGGCGTCCACCTTACACAAGACAGCGCACAGCACGGTCTGCACGCACGCACGCACACATGGTGCGTCCCTGTTTGTTTTGTACGCGTCCCTGTTTGTTTTGTACGCAGGCGCGCCCCTGTTTGCTTTGTACGCATCCCTGTTTGTTTTGTACGCAGGCGCGTCCCTGTTTATTTTGTACACGTCCCTGTTCGTTTTGTACGCAGGCGCGTCCCTGTTTGTTTTGTACGCATCCCTGTTTGTTTTGTACACATCCCTGTTTGTTTTGTACGCGTCCCTGTCTGTTTATACGCAGGCCCTCACGCCACACGGGACAGCGCACAACATAGGAACATCAGGGAGAGCATATGTGCACACATCATTCGTGTGAACACACACTCACACACACGCACAGGCCTGCTGTTGGTAACACGCAGGCCTGTGTGAACACACCAGCTTAAACACACAAGTGACCTCAGCAAAGACAGCGCGCAACACGGTTTGCACGCACGCACACATTCATTCGTGTGAACACACGCACAGGTCTGCTGTTGGTAACACGCAGCCCTGTGTGAACACACCAGCTTAGACACACAAGTGCCCTCAGCAAGACAGCGCGCATTACAATTTGCACGCACGCACACATTCATTTGTGTGAACACACACGCAGGTCTGCTGTTGGTAACACGCAGCCCTGTGTGAACACACCAGCTTAGACACACAAGTGCCCTCAGCGAGGGTCTTTAAAGGGGATACGACGGTAGAGCTTGGGACACAACAAGTGTCAGTAGCCTCAGCATTGCTGGCGGCCCTGAGGGCCTTCTAGATTATAATCTAGAAGGAAATCTAGATTCTTTCCTTTTCTTTGGTCTCAGGTTCTTTAAGATGGTGCAGCAGCTCCTATTCTTTGGTCAACGGCTAGCTTTCTTTGGCCTTCCAGTTTTTTTAAGATGGTGCGGCAGCGGACCCAGGGCGCCATGCCGAGTAGAACAGACGTTCACGACGGTTTGCACACGACAGTAGGGCTACCCAGCGACAGGGTATACGCGTGAGGAGTAGGGTGCAGCTTTTGTGCGCCGCTTGTAGTGTGTCAGGAGCAGCAGCTGTCTTTGGCGGTCAAGAGTCATGCCATGAACGACCATCTAAGACAGCTGCATCCTGACACACTGCAGTGACGCGCGCACACACACACACACACACAAGCTGCACCCTGCTTCGCACGTGCACATCCATGCAGATGGCAAGCTGTCACAATCAGTGCAAGAGAGGGCCTTGGGTGCCCGTTGCTCAAACACCAAGCCCCTACACAGCTGCAGCCTGAGCAAAATTCAGGGACACACACACACTCACACACTCACACGCACACACACACGCACACGCACCCTGCTCCCTATCCTTCAAATTCGTGGAAAGCAATTATGCGCAAGCGGCGGTAACACCCTTATGCTATGATGGAAGAAAACGGAGATGCTGCTGCCAGGCAGCAGAGGACTCGCACTACCAGGCAGATGCTGACCCACGCCCCCAAGAGTCTGACCACGGACATTTGTCTAGGCTGTCTACGCTTTCTAGGCTGTCTAGGCTGTCTAGGCTGTCCAAGCTGTCTAGGCTGTCTAGGCTGTCCAAGCTGTCTAGGCTGTCTAGGCTTTTAGCAACCCAGCTACCCAATCCGTACGATTCAGCTGTGTGAAGAGTTCAGAGCATGAAACCCTTTGTACGCTCTCCTCCTACCCATACTGCACACCCTAGTCTTAGGCCAGCTACCCGGTCCATACAATGCAGCTGTGTGAGGAGTTCAGAGTATCAACCCTTTGTACGTTCTCCTCCTCATTCATCGGCTAGGGTACACAGTAGGGGAGTCCTCTTTCCCCCTACAGTATACCCTAGTCGAACCCTCCCCTACAGTGAACCCTAGTCAAACCCTCCCCTACAGTGAACCCTAGTCAAACCCTCCTCTACAGTATACCCTAGTCGAGCTCTTCCACTGCAGTGAAACCTAGTCAAGCTCCTCCCCTACAGTATACCCTAGTCAAACCCTCCCCTACAGTGAACCCTAATCGAGCTCCTTCCCTACAGAGAACCCTAGTCGAGCCCTCCCCTCCTCCCCTGTAGTGAACCCAAGTCGAACCCTCGTCATTTGTACACGCTATTCAGCCCACACACTGCGCATCCTTGACGGACAATCACACTGCTTGCATGGTCACCTTGATGGGACCACCACCGGCCTTGGACGCCTTTTGGTCAAACACCAGTCCATCCACAAGCTCTGAGTCGTCCACTGTGCCGCCCCCCTTGGTCAGCACCTTGATATCTCGCAAGTCAAGCCTGCGTGTGTGCGCGTGTGTGCGTGTGTGTGTATGTTTGTGTGTGTGTGTATGAAAGTGTGTGTGTGTGTGTATGAAAGTGTGTGTGTGTGTGCACGCGCGCGAGAGCGTATGTATGTGTGTGAGATTGTGTGTGCATACCAGTATAAATGAACACCAAATATATACACAGGGCACACATACACATCTGTGCAGTCATGGTGGAATGTACGCACAGGTGGAACACGTCTCATCCCACTTTGAGTACACGCACGTGTCTGGGCACACGGACAACCGTACAATCTGGTGGAATGCACATAGGTGGTACGCACCGTCCCCTTCAACGCACGCACATGTCTGGGGCCCAGACTCCGGGCGCACTGAAACTTGTCGTGTCATGCAAACAAAGGTGATATACACCGTCCCCTTCAATGCACGCACATGTCCGAGCGCACTGGAATCGTTCAGTCATGCAAACAAAGGTGGTATACACCGTCCCCTTCAATGCACGCACATGTCCGAGCGCACTGGAATCGTTCAGTCATGCAAACAAAGGTGGTATACACCGTTTCCCTCACTGCACTCACATGTTTGGGCACACCGACACGCGTACAGTCATGCACACAGGTGGAGTACATTGCCCCCCCAATGCACTCACATGTTTGGCCGTGCTGGGTCCATTACGCGCAGCACACAGTCCACGGCCATGGGGGATAATAAGGAGGAGTACTGAGACACCACTTTACTGCTCAAGGACCTGTTGGGAGGAATGAGCACAGGAGGCAAGGGTCAGGGTGCGCACTGAATGGTGAGGGCATTGCGAAGCGTTCCCACGCGAGGTGTATGCAGCGAGCTGTGTAGTGGGGGAGCTCTCACAGTCTGAAAGAGTGTAAAAAGGCAGAGAGCTGTGTAGTGGGGGAGCTTTCGCAGTCTGAAAGAGTGTAAGAAGGCAGAGAGGTCTTTGCTCAGATAGACTCAAAGTGTAAAAATGGAAGGGAGCTATGTTCGTCTGCTCACAAGTTGTGCGTACGCGTCCCATCGATATTCTTTTTTGTGGTGTGCAAGGTGCAAGAACCAAACAGAATGGCAGGGTTAGACACATGTAGGGTTGGGCATCGCCCTAACTGGTTTTTCATTCAGTTGGCCACAAGCGTTCACAAATGGAGTAAATCCGTCACGCAGCATATAGCCTTAAGCTCAGGCCAAGATAACGCATAAGGAAGAGTAGCCCCTCGTACAAAAAACTACAAGGGGGGAAAGGTGAACGCGGGATGACACCGGAGTGGCAGGCTCGTGGGCTCAGTAAACAACATGGTCAAAAGTTGATGACGTGCAGGTCTGCATGCAGGCGGTGCGCGCAGTGCAGACTTCAGGTTGACCTCCTACCCCTCTATAAAAACTCACGTGGTAGCTGCCCTTACTAACGATTCTCGGTCACTTAAATCCACTGGTATCGATACAGACTCCAGGACCTGTGGGCAGTGGGGAAAACAGGGTGTGAATTTCTGATGCATGATATTTTTTGCGAGAAACACTGCTTTAAAATGCATGGCTGATGTGCAACAAGGACGTTTCCATGTGCTCCTTCTGGGAATCTTCTAATGCAGCTGCCACGCACTACAACTGACCCCTGCAGCAATCAGATTATTCACCTGCTTACCTGCGCATATGTTATAAGTCACCCACCCTACCTGCAGACTCACACGCATGTGCACGCTTACACACCTCGCATGCCTTTGTTGCAGCCATGTTGAAAGCATCAGACACGATTGTGGGGTGCACTCCTCGTTCCAACAGGTCTTGGCACTTCTTCAGCAAAGCCCCACAAATGACCACAACCGAGGTGGTCCCATCACCAGCCACCACGTCCTGCATGTCGCACGTGCATTGGCAGGGCTCAGTTGCAATGCTGCGCGCATGAGACATTCACATTTCATGCCGCAGATCCAGCAAAACTGCTGCATGTTAAGTCCACCCTTGCTCCCTTGCTGGCTCAGCTGTTTCCATTCATTCCTGCCTGCTCCTTAACCACGGGAACAGCTGCCTGCGTCTCCATGGAGAAAACTGTTCTGACTCCGATTCCCCTCAATTGCCCCCTCTCTTCTTCGCGCCTATGTGCTGCCAATAACCAATAACCAAATGAGCTGTTCAGAGGAGAGCGTTCCCCCCTTCTCTCTCTATCTCCTCGCGAGCGGACCTGCGACTTGGACAGCTCCACCAGCATCTTGGCTGCGGGCTGCGTGACCGTCATCCGCTGCAGAATCGTGGCACCGTCGTTGGTGATGATGACCTCGCCGTTGGGGGCGGAGATCTGTGCGTATTGGGGGAGGGGAAGACCGGAGCAAACTCAGGAGGACAGATGAAAGCAGGTGGGAGAAACACCGCATTCCTGCTCTCAGCTGCATCTACTGTTGATCATGCAGATTAAGACAGAGTATGTCACCTGGTGTGGTGCACTCTATGCAATGTGTATGCCTGTGTGTGCCTGCTTCTATGTTCAACATGTCAACACACTTGAACAAGCACACATAAACACACCATCTTGTCCATGCCCCTAGGGCCCAGTGAAGTCCGCACAGCATCGGCCACGGCCTTCGCGGACTCAATGTTCAGAGTGCGCACATCCTTCTTCTTGCTGTTCTGATTGAACAGCTCTCCCTTTTTCGCCATTCTGCCTTAATTAAATTTACTAAATCGAAGGAGTCGGGACGCGGAACTTCCCTAAGCCCTGTGTTTAATTCATTTCAATGTTAACAACACATTTTTGCACATGAATTATTGCTGTGCGCGTCTGTCCCGTGAAGCATAGATCACTACCAATTTAAAAATGGCTTGCGCATTTAGTGCCATGGCCAGGCTACCGAATCAAGTAAATTTAGCTGGCGCATACGAGGGATGCCTCGTTGATAAATGGTGCGTTGGAGTCAGAGCGTCTGGCACAAAAAAACAGTGCTCTTACACGCACACAGACACACACACACACACACACACACACACACACACACACACACACGCACACGCACAGGCACACGCGCTCGCGCACACGCACACACACACACACACACACACACACACACACACACACACACACACGCACACACGCACACACACACACACACACACACACACACGCACACACGCACACACATACACGCACACGCACACGCACACGCACACGCACACGCACACGCACACGCACACGCACGCACGCGCGCGCACACACGCACGCACGCATGCACGCTCGCGCACACGCACACACACACACACACACACACACACACACACGCACACGCACTCGCACACGTGCACGCGCACGCGCACGCACACGCACGCACACACACGCACACACGCACACACACGCACACACACACACACACACGCACACGCACACGCACACGCGCACACACGCACGCACACACGTGCGCACACTCGCGCGCACACAAGCGCACGCGCACACGTGCACACACGCGCACACACACACGCACACACACACACGCACACACACACACACACATATACACACGCACAGACACACACACACACACGTACACACACACACACATACTCATTGCCCATACTTAAGACCTTGCAACCCCCACAAACATTCCCAGGCCAGGAAAGAGGGTTCTTCCTATAGTGTATCATGAAGCTTACAATGTGAGTGTGTGCTTGTACGTCTGGGTGCGAAGGTATGTGCGTGCGTGCCTGCGTTGTGCGTGAATTTGAATAGGACACGAAAACGTGAATGCAACTTTCTGTATGCATATTTTTTTATGCTTGTTGCCTGTCTTCCACTTGGTCTGCAGGTGTCTTTCTTTGGGCTAGAGAAATTGCATCCATTTGACGCTGGGAAATTCAAGTAAGGCACAAGCATACGCCACCCTTGTTTTCTGATCAGGCTCGTGTCATTGATCTCGATACACGTTCGCACAACAATGTTGATCATCTGATGAGACCAATCTCACACGCTCGTGCGTCCTCTCCCGCAAAGACGCGCACACACATGCGTGCGCACACACACACACACAGACACACACACACACACACACACACACACACACACACACACTTACACACACACACACACACACACACATAAACACACACACAAGTGCACACACACATACCCCTCCCCCACTCCCCCCACCCACACAAACTCACACACTCTCAGAAAAGTGGTAGACACGCTGGGCAGACAAGGCCTGTTGAGCACAACGCAACCAGCCCTGACGGCCGGCAAGCACAAAAAGAATTTGCCACAGGCAAGTGGTACACAGCTTGTTGTGTACCTCTACACTCTACACTCTATGCTTTGTTTTTATATTCGTTTAGTGGTTCAAGGAGAAGGCAACGCCCACTGTCATGCAGTTTATTCTTCCTGTTTGACTTCTTACTTGCCTCTGAACGCTTTGCTACTTTTGTTGCAGCCAGCGTAGGAAGTAGGTGTCACTGGCAAGCAGCTTGCTCTTCATACTCTTTACCGTAGCCAGCGCTCTGAATACAAAGGGATATCCGCCCTGAATACAAAGGGATATCCGCCCTGATTACAAAGGGATATCCGCCCTGAATACAAAGAGATATCCGCCCTGAATACAAAGGGATATCCGCCCTAGATACAAAGGGATATCCGCCCTGAATACAAAGGGATATCCGCCCTGAATACAAAGGGATATCCGCCCTG
>Ga0307945_1001431_pt1 | contig 18633 bp, 13 predicted proteins | sample OrgLakmetagen228_FD_201818 | JGI IMG/M metagenome (GOLD analysis project Ga0307945, IMG submission 201818) | Saline water microbial communities from Organic Lake, Antarctica - #228 | ecosystem: Environmental > Aquatic > Non-marine Saline and Alkaline > Saline | place: Antarctica: Organic Lake...
ATGACACACAAAACCATCTAGACCATGGCAGCACCTCTTTTTGGGGGGTGGAATAGGGGGTATAAAAAGGAGGTGTGACAAGTGGGGAGGCCAGGGGGGAAACAAAGAATGCTTTTCCAACATGAAACCATCACAAGTCCAAGCAACCTGTGGGCAAGCCCAAGCAACCCATGTGCAAATTTCACACACACACACACACGTACTTGTTCGGAAATACTTACATGGCGTGTGTTTGGTAGATGGTTTTGTAGCTTGGCAACGTTGTCCCTCGGAGCCACAATCTGAAGCACGTGTACTTAGCTGGGGCTTGCTTGATTGCTGTGCCCATGATGCACGCCAAGCCCCGGTAGTCAGAAAAGATGCCCAGCAGCACAACCTTCACCACCTAAGGTCTCAGCAGCCACTCCCTGCCTTGCTTTACATTGGACCTGAAGGGTAACAGTATGACCATTGTATTTGCTGTGGCGTTACGACTTTGTTGTGTGCTCACATAGCGCCTGTATGTACGTACAGGCAATATACTGTGTAGATAAGTAATACACAAAACAGCAACTAAGTCAGGCACTACGGACAAATGGATGTTTTCATGATGTGATTCTGGAAAAGGCTGATGAGCGTGCCAATTGCGAACACTGCTGAGCCCTTCATAGGAAATATTACCTGAATTCTTACTGTTTGGGCATACTCGAGTTGGTCAATCGCAAGCTCCAGGAAATGGACAGGCAGGACTTTCCCGCCTTTCTTGCGGCTGCCAGGCACCAAACCTAGACAGATGGAGTAAGCTGCATCCCAACAAAGACTGCCTGGAACATTGTTGCAGATCATCACGAAAGGTGTAGTGCTGTGGTTTGCATCATCCTTGAAGGGCTGGAAGGGGTCAAAGTACAAGGACACATGCATGATGGGCATACCAGGTTCCTGCAAGTGAGTAGCAAATGATTTATTTCAATACTATGCACATCCTTTGATGCACTGTTGCTGCCCCTAGTTTAAAGTACCACCATAAGCTGCAACAATGATGAAGGCCCAGCAGATGCAGGACGTACACACCTCATGAAGTTTCTTATGTTCTTGCCACACTTTTCCATCCATGATGTTGTGCATGTAATCATCAGAAGAGGCAAGACCCCCAGGGACCTATACGTAAAAAATTGACCATATGCAAACCATGGGAAGCTATTATTTCTTTTAAGTCACATGTGTTATGGTGAAGTAACATAAAGACAACAAGAATTAGATGCTTGAGTGTTGTGCCCCCCTCACCCCCTCACCCCAACACACACACACGCACACGCATGCACACACACACGCACACACACACACACACACACACACACACACACACACACACATACACACAAGCGTGTGCCCTCATCGAAGCTCGCGAGCGAACGCAGCACACACCTGCGCTGCCAGCTCTCCGTTTAGATTCCGCCTCACAGCTGGGGGTCTGCCTTGTTCTCGAGCATCCTGCACAGGCAACTGTGAAGGAAGGTGCGGGTTGTTGTAATTAGCATGCGTGGCTTGTGAAAGAAAGTAATGATGGCGTGCAGCTAGGTAAACCATGGGCACCCAACCATGCCAGGTTTGGGAAAAGGGAAGTGTGAAAAAAATGGGGGAGGGAGGGTAGGGTGAAGAGGGGGAGGAGGGGGAAGGGGAGGGGCGTGGCACTAGTCTGCAATTTGCAGAAAGAACACTTGCCTAAATTCCTGTGCTTTGGGGTGATGGCGGGTTTGGCCTTGATCGAGTGCTGGGTGGGCTGAGGGCGTGCACTGGGGATCTGGGAGTTGCTGGAGGAAGGACGGAGGGGGGCGGGGGCAGAGGGAGACCGTCTGTGCTCGGCTCCCAGCGATTCTGGTCTGTGAATTCCGTTAAAGTTGCAGTGATGACGGCAAGTTCGATGCGATAAGAGCGCGCTACGCCTGAGGCTCCCCTGTCTCAAAACTGGGCGACCAGCCGTGGGTAGCACTGCTTGCACGGCCACCAGTCTGTCTCTTAGACATTGAGTGTAAGTTAGGATCATTCGGATTAGAAAATAAAGATTGCCTCCTTGCCTTGCTTCCTTCCCTTAAAGCAGCTGAAGCAGCAACAGAAGCAGTGCAATTTTCTGTTTGTCAGACCCTCCGGGTTAATTACGGCTTCCGAGCCTGGTCCGTAAACTCGCAGCAACTATGTCCCAGGGCACTCTCATGTGGTCATTTAACTTGATGGGGCCCAAGCCTGGCAGGCCATGCAAGCACAAACACTCACTTTCCCCTACCTCCTTTTTTGTCCATCCGTGTGGACCCCCTTTTGCCCCCCATATATGCCCGTGGAGTTTGCACGGACCCCCCGGCTCCAGCAGGGAACCAATTACTAGTTGATCACACTCTATCTGCACGCCGCACCAACATGCGCACCAACATGCGTGACGGGATGAAAATAAAGAACAATATAAAACTATGGCTGGCCTTGTGCCAACGTAGAGCCGCACTTTCACAACAGGCACATGGCAAAAACTCTGCAGGCAGTGATACAAGATCAGCAAAATAGTTCACGGCCGTTCCACTAGCTGCCTGCCTAGCTTGTCTATGGACCTCATTATAATGGCCTCCTTTGTGCACAGCCGATACCGCACAGCAAGCCCACAATTGCTTGCACAGATAGCTGAGTTGAATTTCGCAAAGACAACAGAGGAATGATCTAATTTCGCATTTTAACACCTTTCAAATTTGCACGGCACCTTCTTGTTGGTCACATTTCTTACCTGTATTTAGGTGGGAAATCTTGACAAGTGGGTTTCTAGACGCTCCATGAGTGTTTGGCTGAGAGCCTGCAAGGGTGATGAGGAAATTTGAAGCGTGTTTGGAGGCAGTTGTCATAGTCAAGAACAGAAAAGACATGCACAACAAACTTCTGGAGGGGGTGGGCGCTTTGGAGTGGCGGGGAGAGACTAAGGAGATCGGGAGCACCGCCAGCCACCAGCAGAGCCACCAACCCTAAGAAATAAATTAAACGGAAGGTATTATCGGCAAACTTTGGTGTGACGTCCACCTCATAGAGAAAAGTAACCAGAGGGCACCAGACCTTAAAACCAGCTGAGCGCTGCAAAGAAAACACAGCAAAGGGATCTTTGTAACAATCTCAAGGAGCCGCATCATTCTCCACTCCATTTGGGTGCGGATGGCACCATCTACAACACTTAAATGCGGAGGCCTTTTGGACAAGAGGCTGCAAGTATCATACCTATTGACGCCGTATGTCAATCCAAATCAAGTTTACTCGTAAATCCTGACGCCGAGGGCTATTGTCAAGAATATATGGGTGGGGGCTTGAGATTAATTGTATTTTACTACAAGAACTTACATCACAGGATTGATTGATCACGCCCATTTTATTTCTTCCCTGCAAACGATTCTAAATAGGTAGTCCAATCGTCCGTTTCCTTCTTGTTCGCACAGTTTTGGTCATTTACTTGCAACCAAACTACTGGTCCGTTTAAAGGAGTTCGTTTTCCCCTTCCGTTAACAATTAACAAGTCATGCTTGTTTATAATCTATAAATATAACAACTCTACAAGTCTAAGAGCCTGCCTCAATATACGCTGGCAGACATCTGTTTTTTGCTTGCTGCCACTTGTTTGCATTGAACGCGTCCATCTGAGTTCTTATTGTGGGCATCCTTTTTTAATTCCTAATAGTCATGAACAATATCTGTTTCATCTTTCGTCTTCTCAGCAGGTAGTCTTCTCAACAGAAGGCCAATCAAGCCTGCCTGCAACCTCCTGCGAACCTTCTGCAAACCTCCAATATTAACATTTCCTTTCTTTAAGACAATGAGGGATTCTACCAGAGAGCCGGGTGACAGGGTGACCGGCAATAGTGAGAACACAAAATGTGTGTATTGAATTGAAGGGGCTACCACACACGTCACTTCATCAAGTTGGAACTGACCTGACAAATTAATTTCACTAGCTCCATTTAAGTCCCAGAGTACATTAGTAGTAACTGGACCCAACAAACTATACCTCTAAAGAAAGAAAGAGAAGCTACGCTGGTAGTAAAGACACCTGTACCCTAGCAAGAAAGAGCCCACGGGCCAGGACTGGCATGTTGATCTCGCATATCTTGCCAAGCACATGGTCTTTCCACTCCAATTCTAGTGCAATGATCCTTGTATTCAGCTTTCTTGTGAAGTCTCCAAAGCACTAGAAAATCACTGGAAAGGCACGCCGATTTGACGCGTGCCTCCTGACTCAGGCTGTTCTGGATCCTATATAATATATATTATATAATATATAATATACCTATAATAATACAACATAACTTGGCATGATCTTTGGGGACGTGATTACAGAGTTGGACATCCTACGCGCCCTGGCACTCTTTTTCCCTAACTGGAAAGGCCGGTGGTACAATGACGGTACTGAGTAGGCAAGAAGATATCGCTGGTCTGCTGCTAAAATTACTGGTCAAGGAATTCCTTAACCTCCGCAGCTCGACCGCTGATATCTGGTAGACCTCTCCTCAGGCATATTAAGCATACCAAAAAGCAATAATGAAACCAACAAAGTTGTAAACAATACAAGTAAAGTCAGGGAGGACTCTAAGATGTCATGACCAGCAGCTGTATCAGGCAAAGTACAAGACATAGCGCCACCAAACTTAAGGCGTGACAAAGAGGGAGAAAGTTGTTGCTACGGCTTACGTAGTTCCTTCATACTATTTGTAAGTAATTACAGGTCATTCTTAGCTTCTCTGAAGGTCACGCAGTTTCCAGAGTTGCTAATCAATAAGGTCTTATCGGTGGCTGCTTTTCAAAGCTTGAGGGCTGTGCAACAAATAATCTGTCAAAGAAGTCCTTTATAACTCGTTTAACAAACATCCAGATACGCCATTCAAGTTCCGTCGAAATGTAGCTGAAATCATTGCACGCATGTTAAAATTAGTAGTGTAATGATAATACAATCCCATCAAAACAATATCCGGAGGGGAGGGCAAGCTCAAATAGCAACAGCATGTTTAGCCATAAGGCGCAATGAATACAACTACAGGCATGTCTCTTCACCTGCTGATTGATTTTATATATTTACACTGGTATAGAAATAGAAGCAACATGCTATGCGACCAAAGATGTCAGTGCACGTTGCAGGGCCTCACTGTGATCATCACCATCGTGGTCACCACCCTTTCTTTTTGCAAATTTTACACCAGCAAGCATGTACCAGGGGCCGGTGCGCGGCTCTACGTAGCCATCAAGGGGGGTTTGCTGCAGCACGTTCCCTCCACAGCCGCCATCATTGGTTTCGTTAGCTGCGCTTCTTGCATCTGGGGCACTATCGATGAAGAATGCCTTGCCCTGCTCCTTCAAGCGCCTGCCAAGTTGCGTGATTCAGGGGAAGCAAAGGCAGCATAGAGACGACCATTTGCGCGTTTAAATAGGCAGCAAATATGTCAGATACCAACACATCTGTTTTATTATTGCATGCAAGTTCAGAAATAAAAGATCGAGCAACGTTTTCCTTTAATCCCTAACTGGCCACCAGCCCCATTAACTACACAAATCCTCTTTAAAATTACAGTTGTATCACCTCCTCACTGATTAATCAATCATGCAAAGCTTTGCAATAAGCAGGAAAGAAGCCCAACCCCGTTCACCTGATGTGCCTCTTCACCTTAGCTTCAGAAGAATAGGTGCCAAATGGAAGGAGACAAAGAGAGTAGTCGGATACCCTGGAGGCAGACCGGTGACATTAGTAGGTACCTGGCGTTGCGTACTTTGGGCTTCAAATGAAAGAAATACCACTAATAATCCCTGTCATTTTTGGCTGATGCTTCTTGCTGTTTGACTCTTAGAAGTTGTCAGGGCATTTGAGCAGTTTTTGGTAAAGACTTCCTGCTAGTGCACCTCACAATGTAATCAAATAAGACCTTTACAATCTTAATCAATAAAGAAATGCTTTCACAGATGTACATTTTTATTTGGGCCAGGAGCGTGTTTGAATAGAAATACTTGGTATGAAGGGTTGTAGGGGAACCAGCCCAGACGTGTCAATTAAACATACATCTATCTGGTGTAAGTAATTGAACGGAAGCATGGAAGCCCGATGTGGCGTGGAGACGAGGATGGTGCAAGTAATTGGACAGAAGCATGAAACCCGTGCAAGACACCCGCTACACCACTAGTGGGTTCAACCAGCAATAAAACACAAAAGTGCTCTGCTAAAATAATTTGCAGATGCCGAGACAACGAAGGCCGTAACCTAGTTCGTAGTGTCGTGGTAGAGAAACTTGCACTAAAGCAATTGCTGACTGGTGAACAGGGAGGATGCCTGCACTCACACAAGCAAAATGCTAATTAAATTATGAACAACAAAGAGCTGACTGGTGAACAGGGAGGATGCCTGCACTCACACAAGCAAAATGCTAATTTAAATTATGAACAACAAAGAGCTGACTGGTGAACAGGGAGGATGCCTGCACTCACACAAGCAAAATGCTAAGTTGAATTATGAACAACAAAAAGCCGAGGAATTTTAAGGAACAAACAAAGAACGCACCTATAGCCAAGCTGCTGTGCATGTGCGATTGTGTTGCACGGGTTTGAAAAGGAGGAGAGGAGCAAAAGAGCGTTGTCAAACTCCGAGCTCAGCAGGCGATTGGTTAGAGATGCACCGTCATAGCCACCCCAGATGGATGGCTGAGAAGTGAGAAGTGAGAAAGCAGACTGATTTATATTTTGATGTTTGTTCAGCCACGGTGACATTGCAACCTCCAAATTGCGAGCGTTTATTTACCTCAGGGTGCACAAACGTTTGTGCTTGATATATCAACACTCTTCTGAGTAAAAGCTGCTGATGCTGACATGGCAGTCATAGTTCTGTTGTTTAGTCAGAAAGGAAATCATCTGCCTAGTATGTTGCGGAAGTGCTCACCATAAGGATGTCATCATCTTCAGCAGGCAAGTACGGAGGATTGGCAATCAGCCAGGATTGATCAGGGAGGCCTGCAGGGTCCCTCGAAAAGGCTGCTACTCCCTCAAAAAAGCAGCTCGCTGATACACGGTAGAACTCGCTGCATCCGTGCTTTTTAATATTTGCTGCAACAAAAGACGTTGGGTCCTAAAGCAGGGTAAGGGTGAAATTTTGGTGCAGGATGGACTTCTTCTGTGGACATCATTGTGAGTATGATGGGGTTGCACAATTCGCGTTGCTGTCCTGGACCAAAAATAAATATGAACACATCCTACTGACGTCATTGTACCTTCAGCTATTTCAGCTGACGCCTGAGAGACCTCAAAGCCTTGGATGGCAAAATTGGCCTGAGAGCCCTCCTGAAATAGCAAGAAGTGCATAAATTTGGGATGCAAGAGGGGTGCAGGCTAAGAGAGAGTCAGCCTTTTTACCAACTGCTGATGTTTCTGCTGCTATTTTTTACTTGCCTTTGCTGCGCTGCGGATGGATTCTATCACAGGGCCACCATCTCCACTGCCAAATTCAAGGCACGTCACATGCCTGTGCATAGGCAAGAATTTTCTAAGGTTGAAGGATCTCTGGATCATGATGAGAAAATTTCCTTGAGTATGGCCCTCTAATTTGCCGAGCAAACGAAGAGGCACGCACACTTTCCAGCGAACTTACGAACTTACCTCTTTTGGCTCAGCAGCAAATTTTTTAGGCACTTTGAGTAGAAGGTGCTCTCTTCCGGGCATATGAACACCTGTGCAGGGAAGTGTTGCTGTTCTGATGCGCATGATATCACGAGGCATGACGCCTAAGTACATGTTATTGCCTGGTACGACGCATGCAGTTCCTATTGTACTGTTGTGAGCTATTGCGTACCTTTCCTGGTGACATTTTTGCCCCACTACTTGCAGCCGAGCAGCGAACGGCTTTCTTTGGGTAGTGCTGAAGCCTGGGGGTCAGCATTGCTAAAACAAAATTTAAACTATTGAATATTCGATACGTCATGCTCGCAAAAAATACCTTTGGGTGTCCCTTCTTTTCCTTCGGACGTTCCCCTGCGCACATAGCCAATCGACGCTTTGCGTACGTGTGCTCACGCAAACGCCTGCCAACAGCTCGATACCAGACAGAGCAGTCGGACCTCGACCCCGAACAAAATGTGTGGAGCCACAGTATTGCTTTGAATTGTTACGATTTGGCATATTATTCGTAACACCTGATGTTCTCATGCAGACTGCCATCGATTACGACACCGCAGAAGTAGGTGACTTCATGAATCAGATCAGTGTTTTGTCGCACAGCGCACTACCCACACATGCATGCAACGACTGCATAAAACACGCTCCTTCTAAATGCATGTCCTTTTTCAGCAATGACAAATGACCTGCATAAACACACAGGAAACCTTCAAAGTCATGCTGAGGGCGCTTGCGCTGGACCAGAAAGTACTGGAATCCCATTCTCCTGAGCGTGCGCAGCTAATGGTATGCAAATGCCAGCAGACAAAAGTGGCTTCTTGCACGTATGTAACGGATATAGAGTAGCTGTATGACCTGAGTCTATAATCCTGTACAGCCCTTGTCCTTGCATTTTGGATGAATGCATAAACCGTGGAGCGGTATTCTGGTGGTCTTTGAGCAGTTTTCAATGTCATATGCTGGAGGTGCTTCACGTCACTCTGCTAACAAGGCTCATTCTCTTTGTGATTAGGTAGTTGAAGCAGCAGTCGGTGCGGCTCAAGCTGTTGCGTGGTCAAGTAGTGCAATTACAAACAAAGGGTTGGCGAGCATGCCAGGTATTTGATGCTTTTTCAAAGTAGCAACCCTGTAGTTTCAGGTGTTTTCTTTCCAAGAAGTGTGGATATTGTCACAAATTGTCTCTTGAGCTGCATAACCAAGCTCAGCATTCCAGCTTGGCTGAAATCCCATATCTTGACATTCCTGCCAGGCCGCATGCTGCATAGCAATGGTGCTCTGATAGATGCAGCAGCAGCAGCAGCAGCAGCTGGAACGATTGCTTCAAATACCTTTGGCACAGGTGAGGGGTAAGGAATGCTGACACTGTTGCTGGGTAGATGCTATTGCCGCGTTTGGTACAGGTGAGGGTCAAGGCAATGCAGATACAGGTATAGGTGATATTAGTATAGGTTATGTAATATATTGAAATTGGTATAAGGTAATATAGGTATAGGTATACATGTTGCTGAAGCATCTGCTTTTAATGCGTTTGGTGCAGGTGGGGGTCAAAGACATGCAGACAATAATGTTGCTGGATTGTCTGCTTTAAATGCGCTTGGTACAGGGGGCAGGGGGCAAGGAAATGCAGACGATAATGTTGCTGTATGTAGCTTTAGACTTTAGACGGTAATGTTTCTGTATGTAGCTGCTAGACGATGATGTTGCTGGATGTAGCTTTAGACGATGATGTTGCTGGATGTAGCTGCTCACGTTACCAAATTTGCCTGATCAGACAGACACCTACACCCTCAGATAATCTGCCCACTTACATAAAGCACACTGAAGCATTGTTAAACTTGCTTGCAGCTGCGGATCCATACACTTCTAAGCTTCACATTATTATATATAGAACCAAATGCATATACAATTTAAAGCATTGCTGTATTTCACAGCAAGCTCAATCAGGCCTTGCAGCATGTTGTTCTTTTACGGCTCATTCAATAGGCGGAGGAATACAGATTTTGGAGCCATTGGACACAACATAAAACTAAACTTGCCTCTAATTATCCAGATATAATACAAATGGACAAGAAAAAGAAGCATGCACTTTTGAGCGAAAGTGCATTACACAAGTCACTCGCCTGCGAGAACTAGAGTTCTTCTGCAAGCAGAGAACTCTGCAGATTCCTAACATCAAATGCAGAAGGAGGAAGTGTGTACACTGGACTTTCAGCAAGAGACGCCGCCCACCTGTTTCTGCAGCGTATTCTCTACAGGATCAACAGGCTCAACCATTTCTGGTGAGTCCAGCTGATGTGAGATCTTAAAAGTTTGTTGGGTCTAGGCTGCAATATTAATCAGCTGTATCCAAACAGAAACTTATGGAGCGAGACCTAATAAGCAATACACGACTTGCAATTAAGGCCTTAATAAGGAGCATTGTCCATCACGATATTAATCGTGGCCATGTCCTCCAATTGCTATAAGTTGTTGCTTTGATCTCTTATTGGTGTAATTAAACTTCAAGCTAAGGCTGCAAGAGCCAAGCAGTTGTGTCTTTCCCTAGCTGTTTCAGTCGCACCCTTATCTTCACGTACGCCGCCTGGTGCTGATCAGGTTTGATGACCTGGACAACTACATAAACGAAAGGAGCCTGGTGATTGCTGCATTGTGCTGTTCCATTGAAGACGCATGGGCTGAGTGGGAGTCGTTGCAGTTTGGACCAGACAGAATAAAAGCATTTCAAAAGGTACGCACTTTTTATTTGTTGAGTCACAATTTATCAATTTCACTTAAGGCACCTGTGCTTTTAAAGCAACACATTTATGACATCGCTATTGGATACTAGTCACTAATAATTTTGCAGCACAAGCGCACTGCTTGCCTCTTTTACTGCCTGAGTGGAATTTCTGTCTTGCTGCGTCGGTCACATGCAGATGACTGTCGATGAAGTGAAAGCGGAGCTCGAGCAGCGGTACACACGGGATGTGGACCCACCACAGAGCGCGCTTGGAGCCTACATTGCTAACGACATGCAGATTGAGGGCTACAAGTAAGCACCCTTTAAAATCTGCAAGGATGTAGTTTGGTTATTGACAAATATCAGCCATGAGTGCACCCTTTGAAATATGCAAGGATGCAGTCTGGTTAATGACAAATATCGGCTGCTTATATGTGGCTCTTTTGTGTCTAAATACCATTGGTGTACGTGCTAAATGCCCCAAACACATGCATTGTTATTTGTTTGCAGGCAGCTCCTGGCTATGGCCTCACTCGACGGCTTGACTGAAGCTTCAAGGTTTGTGTACTTCTGCCTCATGTTAAGTTCTTGCTGGGTCTATGTTGCCCTTGACCTCCTCCATCAATGGCCTTGAAGCCAGAGCAGCCCCTCCATCAGTGGCCTCACTGCGTATCATAAGCAGGTCATTGTTTGCTGCAAGTGCTAAGTTGAGTTCAATCCAAAAAAGAAAGTGTCCATCACATCTAGGCAACCAACGCCTTGGCAGGTGGTACCTTTTTCCTGATGCTTGATTTTTCCTGTCTGTTTTTTCTGCAAATTGCAAGTAATTTTTGATATCTGGATGTTTCAAAGCCCAAATTTTCAGCACGCTAACACCAATACGCAAAGCTGGATAAGAAAAAATCCTGCCATGCGGCTCGCTCTTGCAGACAGAGCCGCGTGTGTGCCGGGGCTGCAAACCAGGTCTCTAATGCTGTTTTCAGAGTGCTCATTGAGGTGGGTTGGTCAGCACCTACTTGCTGGTTCTATATTTGTTAAGGAAGTGTCAGTGTAGCTTCATCATAATTTTAGGGTGCTCGTTGAGGTGGCTCAACATCCACTCGCTGGTTATGTTGTTAAGGGTGAAAATGGAGTCTTCGCCACAATTCCACGTTTGTCCTAGCCAGACATTGCTGCAGTCAAGAAGTGTGTAGGAGTTCGACTGTTGACGGATGCGTAGAAATAGCGCAACGTATAACTAAACATAAAATAGAGACTTTTCAAGGGCATGTTGTCCTATAGCCAATGACAATGTGTGTTGTTTTGTTTGGACCCCAAAGCCTAATTGCACACGCCTCAGCAAACTAGTTCCAGTGCTCCAGTAAACTAGTACCCCAGTAAATTAGTACTCCAATAAACGAGTTCCAGTGCTCCAGTAAACTAGTACTCCAGTAAACTAGTACCCCAGTACTCAGTAAACTAGCTCCAGTACTTCAGTAAAATAGGTCCAGTACTGCCTAAACCTGCCTCAATCCTTGTTGTACACGAGTGTCCGTTCAGTGCGGTCAGAATGCGTAGAAAGACGCACCTGTGGCAGAGTAGGCGGTGAGAGGGGCATTGTGCTCAATGCACACGCACGTTTTCTCCACTGCTAGTTAGCACAAGGTCCTTCAAGCTTGAGGCCCGCCTCTTGTGCAAGCATATGTACGCCCTTATCATACATCAACACAGCCTTCTCCAATATCCCACCCAGGAGTACGGCAGTGGAAATCTGTCAAAGAAGCACTCTACTTTCTTTGCATCCATGATGCGGGAGCTAGGATTGAGTGAGCAGCCAGAAGAGTACCTAGATGCTGTCCCGTGGCAGGTAGTCAGGAGGAGCAGATGACATTGCACCAATCATCCTGTTGCCACAGAGAGACAACAGTGCTCTCGATCTCTTACTCAAGCTATTATCCAGTTGCCAACAGATATTCAACAATGCTTTTGATCTTCTATCTAACTTGTTTACATCCTCATGCATTGACTTTTCAATTGAACGCCCATGCAACATGGATGATTGCTCTTCAACGAGCTGGTCATGCTCTCTATGCTGCAGGCTCTGGCTGGGACTAACCACAACTTCTTGCTCACTGAGACACGAAGGGGCTATCTGAGGGTGCGTGTGTGCACTATTTTAGCAGACCAAGCCTGCTCTGTGTTTGTCTGCAAGCATATGTTTCTTTTGTATCCATTTTTTCTGGATTCCATGCTTGTGCGCTCTGTGACGCAATTACCATTTACCCCTGCAGTATATGGGAGGCCTTACTTACTTCGAGGTGAGATGACATAGAAATCTGCGCGATCTTGGCTAGCTTAGAAAAATGCAACTGTTATACTTTGGCTCAAAGAAGCGGCCTTTGGTTGTTAAAAAATCTAGCCGTATTTTCAAGCTCTTGCTCCCATATGTCCAGCAATTCACTTAGCTTGCCTGCTGTAGCTGTTGTGCTGCAGATTGTGGGGCCTGCAATATACAGAAATTATTTGGCTGCAGCAAAAAGGCTTGGGCTTGCTGAATCAGCATCATCATATTGGTAGGTTTTTCGCTGACCCAGTTGTTACTTTTGCACTGCCAGCAGTCCATTGTTGTTTACTGGATATTTGTACAGCTACAGTCTTCACTAGCACTTTTACTTCCCCCACTTCCCAGTTGTCGTACTTGTCATGACCAGCAGCTGTATCAGTTACAGTACAAGACAGATAGCGCCACCAATTCACGCAATCCTTCACAACAAAACTGGCTACGCCCGTAGAAATCACGGAAAAATATCCAATCTTCAATCGACCAAATTACCCTGAACCAAACATATGCCTCTGCCAGACTTAAGGCGTGATAAACCATTTACGGTTGCGCCAGCTCAACACATAAATTTAGTTGCCTGCTCGCTGCAGGGCTCTGCACATAAAGGAGGACGAGCGGCACGGAAAGTGGATGCTGCAAGACGCAGCGGTGCCTTTGGCAGAAATGTAAGGCATCCTCCACTATTTCCTTGCACTTGATGAACGTACGAAATAAAGCGCACCAAGTCAGGCAAATTTTTTCCTTTCAAAGTTTGCAACTGAAAATTGAAAGTCTCTGCTATGATGTCGCTTTTGCAAATATAAAAACCTCTATACCTACATACAATGTATTTTGTACTTCATATGAATATGCGATTTTGAATCCTAAATGTCTAAGAAGCACCCCGATGCTGCAGGTATCCTGAGCAGGCATGGCAAATCCTTCAAGGATATGATCAAGAGGTGTTCATGTCTAGCAGAGCGGCAGGCAAGATACTGGAAAGCCTGAGGTGAGTTCTGTGGTTTATTTATACGTTGTTGGTATTTCAAAGCTGTTTTATTACTGCAGACAATCTCCTTTGCAGGCCTTATTCTTGGTTTCTTACTACAAAACATGATACATTGTCAAGCATGCTGTTCTTTGTATCTCCTGAACTTAAATCTGTAAAGATAATTACATTAATGTCTTTCATGACTTTTTGCAGGCAAGCAGACGAGGAAGGATTTCGCATTTAGCGCTTTGATGGTACCACTTTTGGCTTTTCATGTACCTATTTCGTGTCAGCTGTCGTTTGGTCAGTGCTTTTGAATAGCGTTAGCATTTCCTCGATGCATCCTCCATCTACACACCCCACCAGGTGTCAATCAAACCCAGCACTGTATAAATTGTAAATGGATGCAAAACCTTTCTGCGTTACAGACGGTGCTGGTGTAAAAAGATAAGCAGCTTGGTTGAGTGAGTTTGCGCACGCTATTGCACTTTTTGAAATCATAGAATTGAAATCCCACGAAAATAGGAAAACAAGTTAATCAAAATGCTGCAGGTTCCCATCCCTCAATCATTTAGTCCTGACACTCATTTCCATTGATTATCTGTGAGAAAAGCCTTCTGTCCCCCCTACAAACTTAGTCAAAACCATATGTTAGGCCTATATAGCAGTCAGTGTTCCACAGCAATCAGTGCTGCCAAGGCGGTCCAGCCATTGAAAGGGTGGCTGCCAGAGCCCCTACCGTTGGTATCATCGTACTGCTCGTACAGGTATCCCTTGTTGGTGAATTGGGTCTCCAAGTTCTGCGGGTGTAATCGAGCGAGTGTGCAAAAACGAAATGGTCGTGCGAAAGCTTCCCGACGATTGGAGGATGCAAAAGATGGCCAGTGGAGGATACAAAGATGGCCAGTGGAAGATACAAATTTTGCAAGTGCGGTCCAAAGCGAACAAACGAGTGTTGCAATGTTTCACACTTGTGTTTTACAAAGCGCGCATGAGTGGCCTGTACCCCCCATATTGAACGTGCACCCTATTTTTCTTGTTTGTTGGACTGTGTGTATCATATGTTGTGCCTCTTGCTGAGAGCGAGCCCCTCTGCTCTCTCTCCTTATTTCCCTCTTTCAATTGGAAGGAAAACTTTTACCCTTATCCGTATTTGCAGGACTGCCATTCCGCCGTCAACAAATCCATCATCAAATGAGCACATTTATGAAAGCATGCATCTGCAGGACTGCCATTCTGCCATCACCGAATCCATCATCAAATGAGCACATTTATGAAAGCATGCATCTGCAGGACTGCCATTCTGCCATCACCAAATCCATCATCGAATGAGCACATTCATGAAAGCATGCATCTGCAGGACTGCCACTCCGCCATCAACAAATCCATCATCGAATGAGCACATTCATGAAAGCAAACACCCTCACTTTTGTCCCCTGCAGTCCACGGGGGAAACTGTGGAAGTGAGTGAAAGGGCCCTCCATTTCTCCTGACTTTCAAAGGAGTTGTTGCTAAACGGTTGAAAGTAATAACATACCCATGTGCTAAGGTCATGTGTAGGGTTGGCCAGAATCATATATATACATGGTATATACGTTATTTTTGGCAGGCAAATCCCGAAATATACAGTCATATACGGTGTATGTATACGGTTCTGGCCAACCCTAGTCATGTGGCATAGTCAGTGGTCGGCCAGTACAATGTTTTCCTCAGACAAGAACACAAAGTATGTATGCCACCAACCAAAGCCAAATGCTCGTGCAGCTGCATGCAAGCGTGTGTCACCTGTGGTTTTCGTGGGCATCATGGTTGACAAATTCCCTGACTTTTGCTTCCTTAGACTACAGCGTAGCAAAAATCACAAAGGCTGGCCAGAACTACACATGTAGTCAATCATATATATGAAAAAGAAAAGAAAAAAGAAAAGACTCCGCTGGTAGTGATGACACAGCCAGCATGATTAAGGGAGGGGGTTACTTAGGTGCCCGCACCAGGCAAACCCCCACCATGTAAACAATTAAAAAGAAAGTAATGTGGGTCAGGGGGGTTGTGTGCCGTAGCACCCGGACCCAATCCTTGACTGTTGTTGCTTGTGTTATATTGCAGTGCATACTTTGTTTTTATGAGTGCAGATGCATGTCTGATGGAGTGTTCTGGTGATGACAATATATATATGGTGCATTTTGGCAGGGAAGTCACCTTATATATGGTCAATATTTGCGGTGTGTATTATATACCGCGGTCAATATATGCGGTATATATATACGATTCTGGCCAACCCTAAAATTTCCGCATTTGAAAGCGGCTCATCGCAGCCGCATTTCAGAGTACGGTGTCTGTGCTTCTTGTACGACCTGAAAGCTGAACAGCTGATTCAAGCTTCCCAAAGCCATGTCCTCACACAGCTGTGTGCGAGCACATTGCGTGTGCTTTTGGTGTTTTGTGCACGACCAAAGTCCTAAAGTCTTAAAGTTTTAAAGTCTTGACACCCGATTTTTGTTTTCCTTGGCCAATGCAGCAAGTGCAGCTGACCGAAATCAGATGCTCACGTCACATCATCACATCATCACATCATTGAGCGTGTGGTGCCTGTATTGCTCGCACGGCCTAACAGATTGAATACCCAGGATGGCCTAACAGATCGAATACCCAGGATGGCCTTACATATAAAATACCCAGGATTTAGGCTCCCTATACCATAACGTTGCAACTGCCACTCACCGACAATAGATGCTCACGCAGCTGCGTATATGCATTTGCTGCTTGAGCTTGGTAAGGACCCTCCAGGCTGGCGTAATGCTTCAGGGCCTGCGAGCACATGTTGTGCACGACACATGACAACAAATATAAATAAAAAAGTGAAAATTAATCCGTCTGTATCCGGGACACCGATCTGGACATTCGGAGAGAGCATGCATGTTGCATGCTGTTCATAAGGTAAGGTAAGGTAAGGTAAGGTTACTTCACTATATGCTACACATGACCATTGGCCAGCGTGCGAGCTGCTTTTATTTATCATGATTACAGCATGCTACACATAACCATTGGCCAGGTTGTTGGCCCTCCCTCTTGAGAGGAAAGGTTCTAGGTGGTGTCATTTACGCGCAAGACACAAAAGTAGGGTTGGCCACAACCATATATATACGGTGTATATACGTTAGTTTTGGCAGGCAACTCCCAAAATATACGGTCATATAGTATGTATATATACGTATAAACAGTACATATATATGCGGCTCTGGCCAACCCTACACAAAAGCCAAGACCAACTCAGTGGACAAAGACCTACCCATACATACCCAATCCATACAAATGCCAACCTGGAGGGACACCAAACCACATGCCAGACTTCACGTCCCCGTTAAAAATTGTAAACAGCGCATGCTGCGTTTCAGACAACACATGCTGCTTCTGCAGTCCTAGGAATGTCTTTGACTCCATAGGCAGTAAGTGGACTGGGGAGCTTTGCAAACACACGGCTATGCATGGTTTTGGCCTCGGCACCCTACCTGTAAGGCAAGGTAGTTGACATTCACCCACACTTGGCCACGCCAGTAGGGCTTGTCACTGGGTGTGTTGTGCTTCTTGTACATGGCGGAGGTAGCAGCTAGAGACCTACAGTGTGTGTGTGTGTTCGTGTGTTTTTCTGCGTGTGTGTGTTAGTGCGTGTTTGTGTTCGTGTGTGCGTTGGTGCGTGTGTGTGTGTGTGCCCACATGCAGCTGTGCGTGTGTGTTGGATCACCAATGCACCTTGAGGTACCGTGCTCCATCCACAGCAAATCACCATCCAAGCCGTGAGTGCACCGAAGTATTTTCCAGCTGAACTGCTCTTACACACGCGCATGCATACACACGGACACATATATCCAAGTACTCTTACACACGCGCATGCATGCACACCGATACATAAAACCAGCTAAAGTGCTCTTACACACGTGCATGCATACACACCGACACATATGTCCAGCTAAAGTACTCTTACACACGCGCATGCATGCACACCGACACATATGTCCATCTGCTCCCTCCCCACCTTAAGCCATACTCCGTCCACAGCAAATCACTATTCGTCAAATGCTCCAGGGTGGCACCTAGCTGTGTGCTATCTGCTGGCAGCAGCCGCATAAGGAGTGGGAATAGAGACACGTAGCCAAAGTGGGGCACGAGCTGGGGAGAGGGCGGGGTGGCCACACGCATTGCAGGGCCCTGAGGAAGAGAACACAACATTTTGAATGACAGGGGCCGTTGATCTCAGATCGTGTTGATCGTCTAGGGCTGCACGCATTGCAGGGACCTGAGGAAGAGAACACAACATTTTGAATGACAGGAGCCGTCGATCTCAGATCGTGTTGATCGTCTAGAGCTGCACGCATTGCAGGGACCTGAGGAAGTGAACAAAAGAACAAGGGACAGTTGTGCGATAGGGGCGGTCATTCCGAGGTCAATTTGATCACTTAGGGCATGTGCTTCTGTAGGGAGGGGGGGGGCCACACGTATTGCAGGGGTTTAAAGTCTAAGCGTTGAAAAGGGAGAGGGTTGTTGGTTAAACAGATGCGTGGTCATATTGTGGTCAAATAGAAATCAATTGGGGCACCTGCTTGTTTTTAAGGTAGGGGGGATGGTCATTCACACTGCAGACAAATCGTTGTCATTCAGAAGATAAAAGCCTACGACTGTGTGCACGTGCGTGCGTGCGTGCGTGCGTGCACACACACACACACAATACACACACACACACACTCTCAGCCCAAGGCAGAACAGCACACAGAAAATGCTTTGTTAAGTGCGCTTTGTGGGAAAGCGGTGTGCACTATGAAGCATGCGCCTCTCGATTCTCTTATTCCCCGCATACTCACACTGTACGAGCGGCGCTGCAGTTTGACCTCCTCTGTGTGGAGGCCCCAGTCCAAGTACATGCTGGTGTCAGGGTTCCAGTGCAGGGCGTTCAAAGTGTCAAGGTCTGTGTGTGTGTGTGTGTGTGGG
>Ga0307945_1001432_pt1:0-17500 | contig 18626 bp, 14 predicted proteins | sample OrgLakmetagen228_FD_201818 | JGI IMG/M metagenome (GOLD analysis project Ga0307945, IMG submission 201818) | Saline water microbial communities from Organic Lake, Antarctica - #228 | ecosystem: Environmental > Aquatic > Non-marine Saline and Alkaline > Saline | place: Antarctica: Organic...
CGTACATATATATATATACTCCGTATATATTTGATGCAATCCGTGCAAAAAATACTAATATATATATATATATATATATTTATATGGTGTTGGACATCCCTACAAACCAACTACCCACGTGCCAGCATAGGTATCTAATCCAACCCTCTAACTCGTCGCTTGCTTGTGGCACGACAGGCATCGGACAGTGCAAGATGTCCCTTGCTTATTAGTTTGCATGGAACCTAGGCTGCATTAATTTGACATCTTTCATGGATTGGAATTCAAAATGCATTAATTTGACATCTTGCTTGGAATGGAGCCCAGGATGCATTAATCTGACATCTTGCATGAATTAGGACCAAGGCTGCATCAATTTGACATCTTGCATGGATTCGAGCTCAGGTTGGATTAATTTTAATTTAAATTCAGTTGTGATGTGACAGAAATGTATGTGGCGTCGACACCCCTCCTTACCTGTTGCCTGCATGGAATTCTGGCTGCAAATATTTAGACACTTCCATGCAGCACTACAGGGTTCAGGCAGTGTCTTCGCTTTTAATCTGCATGGAACCCAGGCTGCATTGTTTATTTCATTAAGTATAGGGCACTGGCTTACGCTACTACAGGTATCAGACAGTGCCAACACCCCCATGTCCTTTTCCGGGCTGCGCTTCTCCAATGACGGCAAATGGATGCTTGGCACGTTGGAGGGCAAGGTGTACGTCATGGACGCCTTCAACGGCACGCTGGTCAGGACGTGAGTGCTGTTTGCTTGTGGGAAATATCGATTAGCTTGCTTGGCATGATGGAGGGCAAGGTGTACGTCATGGACGCCTTCAACGGCTTGCTGGTCAGGACGTGAGTGCTGTTTGCTTGTGGAAATTATCGATTAGCTTGCTTGGCTTGATGGAGGGCAAGGTGTACGTCATGGACGCCTTCAACGGCACGCTGGTCAGGACGTGAGTGCTGTTTGCTTGTGGAAAACAGTCATCTTGCCTGCCAGCAGACGTGGACAAGGCTTGTGTGGCATGCACGTGTCTATAACATCTTGTGTGTTCAGCAGCACGACCAGGCTTGAAGTTAATGAGAGTAATTTAAATGGATTTGTTTGTAGGGAAACCTTCTACAGGAAAGTCCTCCTACACACATATTCGCATCGCAGATTGCCAGTGTGTCGGCTGACTTTATACTTCTACTCATGAAGTACATCGACATACCAAGCTTGTATACAAACATACAAACGTTTCGCATGTAATTTTATATGCATGCAATGTTCATTGATACACCAAGGTTATACACATAGCAAACATAATCGACAACAATTTTACGCAAAAATTATATGTATAGATCAATTTTATATATAATTGTGCCTTGGTACTCACAGCTTCAATGTGGGCTCCCCGGAGGGCTCTGTACCAATGGAGGCATCGTTCAGTCCGGACAGCCAATATGTTCTCTCAGGTATGAAGAAAATTAACAATGCAGGCGATGAAAACGACACGAGCCGCTCTGTAAGTTTGACTTAACATGGCCACAGTGCCCTCCAGATATGACTAATGCTACCCAATATGCCCTGTCAGGCATGACATGAAATGGTCAAAACGCCCTGTCCAGTACGAGCTAAACTGGCATGCTCCAGCTGTCACGTCTGTGCGTGCATCTCGCCTGTGCTGCATTGTACGCACACTTGCACACCTTAGTAAACACCTTCGTACACTTGCACACCTTGGTACGCACCTTAGTACACACCTTAATACACACCTTAGTACACACCTTAGAACACTAGCACACCTTAGCACGCACCTTAGTACACTAACACACCTTAGTACACTTGCACACCTTAATAAACACCTTCGTACACTAGCACACCTTAGTACACACCTTAGTACCACCTTAGTACACTTGCACACCCTAGTACACTTGCACACCTTAGTACACTTGCACACCTTAGTACACACCTTTGTGTACAACTTAGTATACACCTTATTACACACCTTAGCACACACCTTAGTACACACCTTAGTACACTTGCACATCTTAGTACACACCTTAGTACACTAGCACACCTTAGTAGACACCTCAGTACACTTGCACACCTTTGTACACAACACCTTTAAACAAATACACTTGGATCTTACAAGTGGCAGCACACTTGCACACCTTAGTACACACCTTCGTACACTTGCACACCTTGTTACACAACACCCTTAAACAAATACACTTGGATTTCACAAGTGGCAGCACACTTGCACACCTTGGTACACACCTTCGTACACGTGCACACCTTGTTGCACAACACCCTTAAACAAATACATTTAGATTTTACAAGTGGCAGCACACAAGATTCTGTCACATCAGGCCTACCCTGCTTGAGCAGCTGTAGCGGCTCATTGTCCGTGATCGACGCATTTGTCTGTAATCGACGTGGGGATTGGTGTAAATTTCCCACGTTTGTCTGTGATCGACTTCTTTGTCTGTGATCGACGTGGGGATTGGCGTACATTTCCGAAGTTTTCATCTCACAAGTTGCTGGTGTTTAGCCATCGTGGCAGGAATTCTGTTTCCTCTACTAACAGACAACATTGAGGTCTGTTATAATATATAAGTCTGTTATAATAAAAGACTATTAATATATAGACTATTTCATAGAATCATATGATATAATACCTGGGTACTCAAAGAGCATGCTCTCATTCAGTCACATCGTCCATTGCTTTGGATGAGCTGAGCTTTTTTTACATTTTAGCTCAAACGCTCATCGGTGTATACAATTCAAACTGACATGCGAGCCTCATTGGTATGCACACCTGCGCACATTTCCTCACGCCCTTACAGGCACACACAAACAAACACACACACACACACGTGCACTCATACATGCCTAGACCCTTGCCCACACGCCCACATGCAACCACAACGCACACATCATTGGTGTATAGTGCAATGACACACTCCATACACAAACAGCACACAGTCCTGACATGCACACACACATGCACAGAATTCCACATGCCCACATGCATATAAACACATGTAAACACATGTAAACACATGTAGGCTGTGAAGACCACATGATCCGCGTGTGGCATGTACACTTAGGCCACGAGGTGGCAGCTTGGGGGGGGCATGCAGGTGCGTAAGGTTGACCTCAACAACACACGTGGAAACAAAACAATCGTAGGACCCTTACCAATGCTTTGTTGAAAGAAACAGTGTCTTGAATGCCAGCAATAGGCTGGCTGGCCTTCCCCCTTGCAGCATGTTTGTGTACATGGTTTTGCATGCACAAGCTTGTTACGGGTGTGGAGTGTTAGCTGTCTCTCCCCGCCCATGCCTTGTGGATATGTCCCTGCCAAACATGCATGTACATGATTTTGCACATGCTAATTATGAGTGTAAATGTTTTGTCTGTCACTCACTGCCCATGCCTTGTGAAAACGTCCCTGCTGTCCTTTCTCTGCCCAGCAGTCATACGTGTCATTCCACGGCTGTCCTTTCTCTGTAATTTCACGGCTGTCCATTCTCTGCCTAGCAGTCATACGTGTCATTTCACGGCTCCCTTTGCACCCTAGATGCAGCCTACAAATTGCACCTTCTAAATTGAAGAACTGTCATGTCCCTTGTTACTAGAAACCGAGCCTGGAGTCAGATTGAGCGCTGAGCAATGTCACTCCAATCTTTGTGACATTCAGCCGATCAGCCAAACAACCTGGCTGAAGGTCAACCCCCCTTGTAACCCTTGTGACATTCAACGCAGGCCCCCCCAGCTGCCTAAAGTTTGCACCACGGCGGTTGCTGGTAGCTAGCGCTTGCCAGGCACTGACGCTGTGGATCCCGCCTCCAGGGGTGCTAGATCTTGAAATGCAACAATGACAGGGATGGTTTTGAGGATCCATCTTCGACATAAATGCTGGATCTTGCAGCAAGAACAGGAAGGATTTTGATTTTGGTCTCTTCAACATGGATGCTGTATATTGAGTCGCAGCAATGACAGAATGAGAGAAGGCCAGAGCATAATGGCCCGCCTGAACCGATGGTTAAAGAGAAGAAAAAGTCACGCTGATAGTGTTTACACATCCATCGTACAGATCTCATATACAACCAGAAGCGTGCCGCTCAAACAAATCATATAGAAGACTGTCAGACATAACAGCAGTGTGTGTAGCGGTGTGTACACCGGTCTCTCGACCTCTATTTGTTTTTTACAATGGTTACAATGGGGGGTGACCTTCAGCCAGGTAGTTTGGTTGATCGGCTGCTGACTGGTCTCGGCCAGCCACAAATAAATCCATAAGCTCAGAAAGAAAAAGAAAAAGTCTATTGTTCTGCTGAGAAAGGAAATCATGAACAAGTTGGTTGTTGACCTGTTGCAGCAAAAAGAGTTGGGCTGCTGAAAAGTCCTCAAAAAAAGGTGTAAACAGGAAGGAAAAGTGTTTCCTCAGCTCACAAACTCGATGGTCTTGGCAAATTAAAAGAGCATGCACCTCGTTCTGAACATGTTCATCTTACACCAGGACATTGGTCACATACGCAAGGACCATCTTCAAGCCACGCTGCTGCCTCAACTTTTAAAGTATGTGCACGCAAGCGGAATCTACTTATATTGCGCATAACATGTTTAGACAGATCAAGATGGAGGTACCGTGGTACATTGATCGGCATAAGCTCATTTCTAAAAAAAGGGATGGCGAACCAAGAATGATAGGTGGCCAGTTTGTTGTTGTGCGTGTTAGGGTCCACCAACTCAGCGTCTCTCCAAACACCTCTCATCCTATGCTTCAAATCTGCAGTAAACTCTTGCATGGGAATAGCATGCCCAGATTGAACAGCTCGTACATACAACTCACACCCACGCAGTCCCTGAAAAGCGCTCAGCAATTGATAGATAGCATAGATGTGGAAGATGCCGGCTGCGAGGTCTGCTGTGACCCAGGAGCACGTGAGGAACACACAGAACAAGGAAATCTACCTACCACAGACTGTACCCATGCAGCGTATGCAACCGCACCTACCATCTGGTCATGTCTAAAACAGCTTCGCCCAATGCTACAAGGAAGAAGACAGAAGTAACATAGATGCACGGTCTGACTGGAGCTGTCCTGCCTGTCACAACCTCTCCCTAGACGAAAAAGAAGCTAGGTCACATGCATCACAACACTTTTTACTCAAGGTAATCTGGAGCCCCACCTGGGAGCCAAAAGAACTACTGCACTCATGGGCAAGCTTTCGGCAAATGATTTAAATTTATGAAGCTAAGCAAATTGCATCCTCCCTTGATGAAAGACTTGACAACCTAGAGAGGCAAGGCTTTTGCACATCAATAAATCATAGCAGATGGAAATCCACACAAGGCAAAGAAATAAGGTCAAAGGCCTGCTTCGATATGCAACCAACTTATCCACATGTGGACATCACTGCCACTAGGCACTATGAAGTTTGGATCAGAACGGTGGACCCTGTCCGCCTAAAAGATAATATTGCGCAAAACAGATCGCCAATGATAAACGCCACACTCCCAAAATTGTATGAAGCTAGAGCGGCCTGCATATATAAGCCAGATGGCAAATGCATAGGCATGATGACTCCTGAGCGCTTCCACCTTTTAGGAGAAAGGTTCCATGAAGCTCAGAAAAACGGACTACACAGAGACATGATGTCTTCTCCTGTTCAATGTCTAGCCTCTGATATTGCAGGTCTGCTACCACCAAGCACGCCACAAAACCCCTACAACAGTCAAGGATTGGGTTCGGGTGCTACGGCACACAACCCCCCTGACCCACATTAATTTGCTTCTTTTTAATTGTTTGCGCGGTGGGGGGTTGCCTGCTGGTGCGGGCACCTAAGTAACCTCCTCCCTTAATCATGCTGGCTGTGTCATCACTACCAGCGGAGTCTTTGTTTCTTTTCTTTTCTTTTCTTTTCTATCTGATTTCATTTCGCTCTTTATACCCGACTAATTACAGTCTAAGCCAGGCAAGTGCTGGTTCAGAGTTCATCTAGCAGCAGGGCCCGCAGCAAAAGAGTGATGAACCAGACCAAGTTTGTTGTTAGACCCTCTCGTTGTGCACGAGCTTATATAAAATGTTGTTTGCCTCCCTCATTCCTGGTATCCTCAGTGTGACAAACCCATTCTTTTTTACGTGCCCAAAACTCTGATTCCCCCTCTTTAATTTCTTAAGGTCGGTTGGTCCTGGCAGATGCTTGATTGTTTACTGATTTTATTCAGTGTTGCATGTCACAAACAACGTTGTGCCTTTTTTCCCTTTCTAGGTTTTTTTTTGTAGGTGCTACAAGTCTGGTGTTGCAACAACAATTATCCCAGTTTTTACACGTTTTACATACGCAGTCTAGCAGTCGCACGTTTTGACTGATGGCTTAACTTGTAAACCTTGTAAACCTTTCAGCACAACAGAAACATGTTACACCGAGGCTTTTATAGTAACAAGAAGTTCGGTGGGGCTCTGGCTAGTGTAGACTTTTACTTTTTTACAAGAACTGCCGCACATTAAAAATTGCCATACCTGAAACGGTTAAGTTACAAGTCTTAAATAAATATGGTGCACATAAATCGTAGCATGTTTTCCCCCACCTAGAGATGACAGCTGCAAACCATTGAACACATGAAAATCAAAAGCTGCCAGCACGACAGCTAGCTGCAGACACTATCTGCGTGCCAATTTCCAGCTAAAGAATAAAAACGGAATGATGGAATGCTGCCAGCACAACTGCTAGCCGCGAGCAAGACTTTGCGCCAAACTACCAACTGCCGCCCCTCCCGCCTCCTGACGAACCTCCTCCTCCGCCACCTGACGAAAATCCCCGTCCTCCAAAGCCGCTGGAAGCCCCAGAGGAGCCGTGCCGTTCTAGTTGTGCTTGAACTGCAGGGTCGCGTAGCTGGAAGTCTCGCAAGACTGTTGCGCTGAGCTGACGGTCTGCAAATCGAGAAAAAATACAAGAAAATACTGTCGAATTGTTGTTTATCCAAACGGAATGACACTAAACGGAATCACAATGAAAGATGAAGGAATGTAAGATTAAAACCGTCACTCCTTTTTCACATATTCCACATATTTTCACATGCCCTAGTCCAACCCGCGACCGATGCTGTTCTAAATCAGCAATCCTTTCATGCCAAAGGATATATTAATACTTCCCTTCAGCACTCCGTCCTAAGACACACTTTCTGTCTAGATAATTTTTGCAGACATAAGTGGACAAACCCGTTCGTCAGACAAGAGTGAAAGACCCTTGTATAACACAGTCTTTGAGTATGCTATCCAAACACAGACACGCACACACATACATACACACACACACGTGTCTGGCTCCTCACCTGACGCAATATCGCTGCCCCAAGCTTGAGCCATCTGCAAAATGAGTAGGGTGGGCCAGAATCGTGTGAACCCTTCGAACACCTTATATGCCGCAGGTATATGAAATGAGCCAGGACAAACGTTTTGAGGGTTTGGTATTGGGGCATCTTATATGTTTTGGGGATGGTTTGCGTGACAGAGAGCAGCTTTATCAAATTCAAGGTTCGTCCTTCAAGACATGTAAAATGTGTTATCAAATTCAAGCAGCCGACGAGGCAAGACTGGTCGTATTTTGAGCATGCTTGAAACCCAGTGTTGTTAAGATGTGCGGATTTTGTAAGCCTGCCTTTCCACTCTTCCCTTTCCACAGCCTGGTCCCTTTCTTTACATGTTATAGATGATGCGAGGAAGCGCACTTGGCACAAGTACGTGCAGTTTCATAGGTGAGGAGGAAGAGGGGGCTATTGAAGGCACACGCTGTTGTAGAGATGTGGAGGAGAGTACAAGGAAGCGCACTCGGCACATGTATTTTAAAAGTGGGAAGGAAGAGAGGCCACATACTGACATTTGCAGGGAATTGTATATGAATTGAAAGAGGACATATGAAATGAAGGAGGAGGCCAGCACAGGCAGCCGTGGGCCCACAACTTTTTCAAGGCCCAGCCGATCGCAACAACCAGAGGTGTGTGTGAGTGTGAGTGTGCATTTGTGTTTTTGTGTTTTGTTTCCCCCTTTGTTGGGTCGGGCTTGCAACCTCCATAGTGGCGCCAGCCAAAGGTGCAAGGCGAATCACCTGTAGAGGCACTAAAATTAAGGTGTCGAATGCGCACCCACCACACCCCCACAAACACCATGGCTTTGAGCACGCTTGAGCCAGTCAGTGGTTTAGTAGCCAGAAAGCCAATATGTAAGTCAGTGGTTTAGTAGCCAAAAAGGGGAGGTAAGGCCACCGACCTTTGTAATCAAATGCTCTCCATGCGCACCAAACAAGCTTTCACGTACACCATTTGAGTCATACACACACTATTGGAGTTATACACACACTATTGGAGTCACAAACGTACACACACCATGTCCTCCATGCGCACCTACCCACACCCTCATGCACAGCATTGCTTTGGGCACACCTAAACACAGTAGTTAAAGGCTAAAGACAAGACGACCCACCATTAGAGCCACACACACACCATATATGCACACACCATATTTGCACACACCATATATGCACACACCTACCACACACACCATATATGCACACCTACCACACCCTCAAGTACACAATTGCTTTGGGCACGCTTAAATGAGGACATGACTAGCCTCTGTAAATCTAAAGGGTCAGGGCAAGGCGACCCACCTGCGGAGTCACATACTCTGGGTATTGCCTGCGCAGGGCCTGTAGCCGGAACATCAGGTCTTGACGGTACAGTTCTTGTGCCTGTGTGAGTGTGTGCGTGTGTGTGTGTGCCTATGTGTGTGTGCGTGCGTGCGTGTGTGTGTGTGTGTGTGTGTGTGTGTGTGTGTGTGTGTGTGTGTGGTGTGAGTGCAGGGCCTGTGCGGAACATCAGGTCTTGACGGTACAGTTTTTGTGCCTGTGCGGGTGCGTGTGTGTGAATGTGTATGTACGTGTGAGTGTGTGTATGTGTGATTGGTGTGAGTGCAGGGCCTGTAGCCGGAACATCAGATCTTGACGGTACAGTTCTTGTCCTGTGTGTGTATGAGGTGTGAGAGTACGTGCATGTGTGTGTGTGTATGTGTGTGTGTGCTCATGTGTGTAAGCGTGTATGAGAGTGTGTGTATTTGTGTGTGTATGTGTGTGTGTGTGCGTGTGTCGGCAAACAGTCAGGTATGCTGGATGCAGCAAACATCTGCTTAGTCATCAAACTAAGTGCTGCCTGCACAAACGAGGCTTGTAATCTGTAACGGAAGCATCTAGACTTTCCATTTCAGCTCTTTGCAGCAGGTGATGAAAGATACATAGGGTTGGCCAAACCCGTATATATACACCGTATACGACCGTATATTTGGTGATTTCTCTGCTTAAATCACCGTATATACCCCGTATATACATGGTTCTGGCCAACCCTACGTATCTAAGATACCCATTGCGGTGGATCTTCAGTAATGTGGATAATCAGTGATGTGAACCACGCAATTAGTAACTCCGTTCACAAAAACAGCACGTCAGTTTTCATCCCACAAAAATCAATGTTAGGGGTAAGGCACGGATGTGGTGGTGCAGCTCTTTCTTGCGTCTGAATCATTGGCAGGGGGAAGGCACGGCTTTGGTGGTGCAGCTCTTTCTTGCGTCTGAATCATTGTCAGGGGTAAGGCACGGCTGTGGTGGTGCAGCTCTTTCTTGCGTCTGTGCCTAAATTGCACGTGGATAATCACTGCCAACATAGCTCTTTGTTCCCCCTTCTTTTTCAGCATGACCATTGCCAACATAGCTCTTTATTGCCTCTTTTCTTTTAAGGAAATTTACCACCAACATAGCTCTTTATTACCCCCTCCTTGTTGTGCCCCTAATACACCACACCATGAAATCACACCACACCATGAGACCACACCACACCACATCACACCATGGAATTACACCACACCATGAGACCACACCACACCACATCACACCACATCACACCATGAGATCACACTACACCAGAGGTACAGTTCTTGTGTCTGTGTGTGTGCCTGTGTGTGTGTGTGTGTGTGTGTGTGTGTGTGTGTGTGTGTGTGTGTGTGTGAGTGTGTGTGGGTGTGTGTGTGAGTGTGTGTGTGTGTGCGCGTGTGTGTGTGCCTGTGTGTGTGTATGTGTGTGTGTCTATGTGTGTGTGTGTGTGTGTGTGTGTGTGCAGGGCCTGTAGCCGGAACACCACACCAGACAACAGCAGCTGTGTTTGGGTATAACATCGCTGACGATGGAAATGCTGGGTTTGAGAGGTCTGAGGGTGAAAGCCTTTTGGTCAAGAAAACTCACTCACTCACACACACACACACACACACACACACACACACACGCGCGCGCACGTGCACGCACACACAAACACACACACACAGGCACACACACACACACATACACACACACACACATACTCACACAAAATGAATAGCCACCTGGGTTTGAGAGGTCTGAGGGTGAAAGCCTTTTCGTTCAAAACAGTCGCTCCCTCACACACACACTTTGGAGACACACCTGGGTTTGAGAGACCTCAAAGCGAGAGCCCCAAGGAAGGCCATAGAATGGGTATTGCATACGCCATCTGCTAAAACCTGTGTGTACACATAAGCGGCAACACACAGCTCTGGAACAAATTCTGCCTGTGGGTACACATACGCGGCAACACGCAACTCTGGATCAGATGCTGCCTGTTTCAGGGTTAGGTGTTGCTGCTAATGTGTACACATTAGCGATAACACAGCTCTGGATCAAATGCTAAAACCTGTGTGTACACATGAGCGGCAACACACAGATCTGGATCAAATGCTGCCTGTGTGTAAACATAAGCGGCAACACAAAACTCTGGATAAAATGCTGCCTGTGTGTACACATTAGCAATAACACACAACTCTGGATCAAATGCTGCCTGTGTGTAAACATTAGCGGCAACACACAACTCTGGATAAAATGCTGCCTGTGTGTACACATAAGCGGCAACACAAAGCTCTGGATAAAATGCTGCCTGTGTGTACACATTAGCAATAACACACAACTTTGGATCAAATGCTGCCTGTGTGTAAACATTAGCGGCAACACACAACTCTGGATAAAATGCTGCCTGTGTATAAACATTAGCGGCAACACACAGATCTGGATCAAATGCTGTCTGTGTGTACACATAAGCGGCAACACACAACTCTGGATAAAATGCTGCCTGTGTGTAAACATTAGCGGCAACACACAACTCTGGATAAAATGCTGCCTGTGTGTACACATAAGCGGCAACACAAAACTTTATATCAGATGCTGCCTGTTTTAGGGTTAGGTGTTGCTGCTAATGTGTACACATTAGCGATAAAACAGCTCTGGATCAAATGCTGTCTGTGTACACATAAGCGGCAACACACAGCTCTGGATCGAATGCTACCTGTGTGTACACAACTTTGAATCAAATGCTGCCTGTGTGTATACATACGCGACAACACAACTTTTGCGGAAAAATGTCAACAGAACAACTTCACATTGGATGTTGGCAGTCAGCTGCATGGTTTACCAGGAAGTGAATGGGATGTTGATAGTCAGCCGATCAGCCAAACAACCTGGCTGAAGGTCACTTCCCATTGTAACCATTGTAACCATTAATAGTCAGCTGCATGGTTTGGCAGGAGGCAGTGCTTAGTGGGAATTTTGACACCTGTTCCACATTTACTGTTCGTAACTGCATCATTTGTCAACTTCCATAGAAGAGTTTAAGTAGAAAGGTTAAGTATAAAGGATAGGTAGAGTAAGAAGGAAGACAGGGCTGTATGAACAAAGACACTGAGATAACTAGGGCTGTATGAAAAGGCACTAAGATGAAAAGGGCTGTACGAAAAGATACTGAGATAACTAGGGGTGTACGAAAAGACACTGAGATAACTAGGGCTGTATGAAAAGACACTGAGATACCAAGGGCTGTATGAAAAGACACTAAGATGAAAATGACTGAATGAAAAGACACTGAGGCGGGCTGTATGAAATTTGGCGGAGTTTTACGGTACCCGGTACTGAAGTGGCTCCTTTTCCTTAAAAAAGTGGGGAGTGGTTTTTCACTGCCTGCATACTTTAGTTTTTTTCTGTATGATAAGACTCTAAGATGAAAAGGGCGGTATAAAGAGACACTGACATAACAAAAAGGCTGTACGAAACATAGGCAGTTCCCCCTAGCCCGTTCAGACTCAATTCAAATGTTTGGTTGAGCATTCAAGCACTCACCACGTTAGCTCTGATCAAGAACAATATCCAGCCCACCCAGACACTATCTAAGCACTCACCACCTGAGCATCGTGGCCGTGTGCGCTGATAAAACAATACCCAGCCCACCCAGACACTATCTAAGCACTCACTACCTGAGCATCGTGGCCGTGTGCACTGATAAAACAATACCTAGCCCACCCAGACATTATCTAAGCACTCACCACTTGAGAACCGTGGCCGTGTGCGATGATAAAAAATATCCAGCCCACCCAGACATGAACTGCGCACTTACCACCTGAGTACCGTGGCCGTGTGCGCTGGTTGAAGAAGACGGGCTCTGGAAAGTCCCTCTCCCTGTGAGCGCAAATGAAGTGCAATGGTAGTCTGTAAATGTGGCGTAAGGATGTAAGGATACCCCATAGGGGCTGTAAGGCTGCAACACAGCAGTAGACGGCTGTAAGATAGCAGCAGGCAGCTGTGACACAGCAGAGTGAGTGTATGAGGGCTGTAAGACAGCAGTAGGCGGCTGCAACACAGAAGTAGGTGGCTGTAACTGTAAGATAGCAGTAGGCAGCTGTGACACAGCAGTGTGAGTGCATGAGGGCTGTGACACAGCAGTAGGCAGCTGTGACACAGCAGTGTGAGTGCATGAGGGCTGTAACATAGCAGTAGGCAGCTGTGACACAGCAGTGTGAGTGCATGAGGGCTGTGACACAGCAGTAGGCGGCTGTAACATAGCAGTAGGCAGCTGTGACACAGCAGTGTGAGTGCATGAGGGCTGTAACATAGCAGTAGGCGGCTGTGACGCAGCAGTGTGAGCGCATGAGGGCTGTAACATAGCAGTAGGCAGCTGTGACACAGCAGTGTGAGTGCATGAGGGCTGTCACACAGCAGTAGGCAGCTGTGACACAGCAGTGTGAGTGCATGAGGGCTGTAACATAGCAGTAGGCAGCTGTGACACAGCAGTGTGAGTGCATGAGGGCTGTGACACAGCAGTAGGCGGCTGTAACATAGCAGTAGGCAGCTGTGACACAGCAGTGTGAGTGCATGAGGGCTGTAACATAGCAGTAGGCAGCTAGGGCTCTAAGCCACACGTTTTCCATTTTTCATAGGCAGCTGCTCCTCCCCCATAATGAGGGGTCTCGTCGTCAAAAGTGTTCCAAATCTCTCATCATGATTGCAAGGCCACGTCATGATGGCAATGGACTTGATGCCAAACGTTCTTCCATCGTACCGTGTGCGCAAAGCAGCGATGCTCATGATAACTCACCACTCTGCTTCGGCAGACTGGCAAGGAGGAGGAGGGGGTGGGGGCTGTGAGGGGCCATCAGACGGAGCCCCCATGTCAGATCTGCACACAGGGCAGCTCTTCTTGCCCTGGTCCAGCCACCTGCGTGTGTGTATGCGTGTGTGTGCGCGTGTGTGTACGTGTGTGTGTGTGCGTGTGTGTGTGCGTGTGTGTTTGCATGTGTGTGTGTGTGTGCGTGCGTGTGTGTTTGCGTGTTTGCGTGTGTGTGTGTGTGTGTGTGTGTGTGTGTGTGTGTGTGTGTGTGTGTGTGTGTGTGTGTGTGTGTGTGTGTGTGTGTGTGTGTGTGTGTGTGTGTGTATGTGTGAGTGTGTGTGCGCGCGTTTGTACGTGTGCTTGCGTGTTTGCGTACGTGTAAGTGTGTTTGCGTGTGTGTACATGTATGTGTGTTTGCGTGTGTGTGTGCGTATGTGCTTGTGGCATGTGTGTATGTGTATGCGCGTGTGCATGTATGTGTGTGCGAGTATGTGTGAGTGTGTGTGCACACGTTTGGAGGTATGTGCGTGTGAAAGTAGGGTGTCTAAGAGGCAGGAGATAGTTCTGGAGGCGATGGAAAGCTTATGGTACAGGTGTTGATGTGCGGCCAATCCTTTGCACGGCTGCTTTGCCATTTTAGTTAGGAACTCTGCGGCAGCAAGAGCTCTATGAGTGCAGCAGTATTTGTAGGGTTGGCCAGATCCATGCATATACGGTGCAAACAATGTGTTTTAAGCAGGGGTTTATTCAGATAACTGCCATATACGGCGTACATACACGGTTTTGGCCAACCCTGAGTATGTGTTGCATAGGTTGTGCATGACTGTGTGCTCGATTTGCAAGCCTAAACATGAGTATGTGTTGCATAGGTTGTGCATGACTGTGTGCTCGATTTGCAAGCCTAAACATTAGTATGTGTTGCATAGGTTGTGTATGACTGTGCGCTAAATTTGCAAGCCTCAACTTGAATATGTGTTGCATAGAATGTGCATGACTGTGCGCTAAATTTGCAAGCCTCAACTTGAATATGTGTTGCATAGAATGTGCATGACTGTGTGCTTGATTTGCAAGCCTAAACATGAGTATGTGTTGCACAGAATGTGGATGACCGTGTACTTTATTTGCACGCCTAATATACCTAGCACGCAGCAGAGTGGGTCAGGCAGTGGCAGGGAAGTTAAAAAGGGGTAGGGTTGGCCAGAACCGCATATATTCACTGTGTATGACCGCATGTTTGGTGATTCCCCTGCCAAAATATGGTTCTAGCCAACACCATAAACAAAGCATGCTACAGATGTGTTAGGCGGCCACAGTACGGTGTCCTGTAAGGAAAGGTAAATAAAGGGAAGGAAAGGGAAGAAAGGAAAGGAAAAGAAGGGTAATTAAAGGAAAGGTAAATACAGGGAAAGACAGGGAAAGAAAGGAAAGGTAAATAAAGGGAAAGAAAGAAACGTAATTAAAGGGAAGGAAAGGGAAAGAACGGGAAGGAAAAGAAAGGGAAGGAAAGGGAAATAATGGGAGAGAGTGTGCAGGCAGTGAACATTGTGGTCATACTACTGCCTGTGTAGGTATTCATTTCCTTTTTCCTTTTTCCGACTTTATAATATGGGAGCCACAAGGGAGCCACGAAGGCCTGCAAAACAAGCGGGCCTAGGGTACAATTATTTGCGGTCATGAATAAGGAGCACAGAGCAGTGGGTGGTTGTGTAACTGGCAGGGTCCACAAAGAAAACCCATAAGCAGCTGAGCGCAAGGCTCACTGAAACATAAAGGCCAAAGAAAGGCCAAGAGAGGGGCTGCAGGAGCTCAGGTAGTTCAGGGACTGAAGGAGCTCAGGGGCTGAAGGAGCTCAGGTAGCTCAGGTAGCTCAGGGGCTGAAGGAGCTCAGTAAGCATGCAACACACTCAAACAAGTTCGATTCGGAATTGTATTCCTATGTCAAACATTACACAGCAAAACCGTTGGATAGTTACTAAGTTACTAAGTAAGGTGACATCAAAGTTCTACAGACTCACCGTGAAAGGCAAGGCTCACACAAGTTCGATTCAGTGTTCTATTCCTATGTCAATCGTTACACAGCAAAACCATTAAGTTGGGTGACATCAAAGTTTTAGTAACTCACCATGAAAGGCAAGGCTCAAGTAACTCACCGTGAAAGGCAAGGCTCGCAGAAAAGATGGCCACAAGGAAGGGCCAATGGTACCCTCACATTTGCAGGCGCCTCATCTCCTGAGAATGAAAGTGAGAGTGAGAGAACGCGTGTGAATATGTGTGTGTGTGTGTGTCGTGTTTGTGTGTGCGTCGAGCTCGTGTACGTTCAAAGACAAGCTATGTCTATGTTTTGCTCCAAGGTTTATGCTTGCATAGATTAAGGCAGCTGCATGTGCACCACCTACAAGCACACAGTGAGCGCATTAATTAATATGGGGAGTGGATTTTCGCTATTGGCGTAGATTTACTTTTCTTTTTTCTTCTTGCATGTGTGCGCTCATGTCTATGTGCGTGCGCATGCGTGCGTGCGTGCCTGTGTATGTGTTAATATTTCCCATCAACGATGCTGTGCACACACACATGTGTATCTGCATGTGTGAGCATAAGTGGGTGTGTGTGTGTTCATATTTCCATAACCGATGCTGTGTGCACACACATATGTGTATCTGCATGTGTGAGCATAAGTGTGTGCAGGTGCGTGTGTGTGTGTGTGTGTGTGTGTGCGTTCAATCTCAATAAATTCCAACCATAACCCATGCCGGCACCTGCTCCTACTGCTGCTGCCAAATCTGCTGCAGCAGGTACTTCAAATGTGCCTGTGCGGACAACTAAACACAGATCTTCCCTTTCTCAATTAGAACTGACCGTTGCCAGTGCTAGTACCTGCTGCGGCAGCAGATTCTGCTGCAGCAGGTACTCCAAATGTGTCTGAGCGAACAACTCATCGCAAGTCTTCCCTCTCTCAACTTAGCGCAGATCTTCCCTCTCAATTAGAACCGACCATTGCCGGTGCTAGTACCTGCTGTGGCAGCAGATTCTGCAGCAGCAGATGACCCAAGTGTGCTTGCACGTGGCTCCTCACACTCTGCAGCAGGGGTTCTGCTGCGCTTGATCAGAGGCTCAGAGGGACTGCTTCCTGAGGTGCCCTCAACTGCTTCGTCAGTCTGTGCAGCGATGTGTGGTGTGGTGGACGTACGGTTTAGGGTTTAAATTGCAAGATAATAGGAGAGATAGACGATGATGACGAGGCTGCAAAATGGTACGAGAGATTCTATGAGATTCCGTGAGAACGTGTGTACGCTTGTGTAAGAAAGTGTAGAGGGCACACAGATATGTGATGTGTGGCACGTGAGAGTCTGTGAGCAAGAAAATGAGTGTTTCCTAGGGTTGGCCAGAACCATACATTCATAAGTATATACAGTGTATATACCGTAGATACTATACTAAGAACTAAGTACTAAGTACTAAGTATATACCGTATATACTATACTATACAGTGTATATACCGTATATACGGTACTATACTAAGTACTAAGTATATACAATTTAAGCGGGGAAATCACCATACATACGGCCATATACGGTGTGTATATACGGTTCTGGCCAACCCTAGTGATGCTGCTTTCTGAGGTGTCTTCACCGGCCTACATCACGTTTGCAGATCCTGTTTTTATCCCTGGTTTCACTGCGTTTTGCTCCCTGTCCTCACACCATACCGTATGTACACCATATTTATACACACCATGGTTATGGCTAACCCAGTACACCTAAATGGCTGTAGCAGTTTTCCGTTCATACGCTGTGTACACCATATGCACTGCCTCTGGCCAGCCCTACTTGTCAGTGAAGGAGAGCGGTTTCACTGTGTTCTGGCCTCCTGTCCTCACTCAGTATCAGTATCAGCGTGTTGCGATGCAATGATCGAGCATCAGAGTGTGATGCTGCAATGATTGAGCATCAGCGTGTTGCGATGCAATGATTGAGCATCAGCGTGTTGCGATGCAATGATTGAGCATCAGCGTGTTGCGATGCTTGAGCAGC
>Ga0307945_1001433_pt1:0-2500 | contig 18621 bp, 22 predicted proteins | sample OrgLakmetagen228_FD_201818 | JGI IMG/M metagenome (GOLD analysis project Ga0307945, IMG submission 201818) | Saline water microbial communities from Organic Lake, Antarctica - #228 | ecosystem: Environmental > Aquatic > Non-marine Saline and Alkaline > Saline | place: Antarctica: Organic...
ATTCCCCCCCTTTGCCGGCCTCCTTGACCCCAGCTCTCCACTCTACCTCTCTATCCTTGTATACATGCTTGCTTCAACATTTCCTGTCGCATTTTGCTGAGCCATCCGTCTTGCTTTCAACCTGACCCTTTTTTGCTTCCATATCTGCATATCTGTGCTACCCTCACCTGTCCACTCCTCCAAGCTGTGAAATCAGGGGGGCGCCAAGGTTCTGCTTCACTGTATTGCACGCCAGCTGCATAGCAAATTGAAGAAGCGGATCAACCAGTGTTGTGTGTGAGGTCGGTGCCTTGCTGTTCAAACTTTGAACTTCAAACACACTGTGTCGCATTGATAAGCCACACAGCTGCTTGTAGCAGGACTTTGTGGGTCACCCTGAGTAGCAACACAGCTGTTGCTCGGCACAGGTTTGGTATCAAGGTATGAGAGTCGTGACATTTTAGTAGAGGCAGGAGCTGTGCATTCAGGTCTTCAAATCGTCAGGCTTTGCGCTTCCTGTTAGGTGTGCAGCAGAGCGCTTCCTGCTTGGTGTGCAGCATAGAGCATAACTAGTTAAGGGTTGGCCAGACCTATATACCGGTGTATATACGGTAATTTTGGCAGGGAAATCACCGATTATACGGTCATTTACAGTGTAAGTAAACTGTTCTGGCCAACCTTAAGCATGACCTCTGTTGTGACTGAGGGCCACCCACCTACCAGGGACCACTCCCCTGCTCGTGAATGCTGCTGATAATAACTTATAATCAGCAGGTGCAGGTGCAGGTGAAGTATGTAAAGTCACGTGTTGTTACAGCAAGCAAGAGCTATACCCTGTAGATATGAGTGACTATAGCTTTTTAGCAACAACACGTTTTGTATTACACTACAGAAAGTGCTCCCAACGAAGGGCTTTGTTCCAGGGTCCAAGGGTCGGCCTCGACAGAGAGCTCGCACGAGTGAGTGATGAGAGCTGATAACCGCAAACACACACAACTGGCCGTGAACACGTGCAACTGTACCACCCACTCTTTGACACTCGCAGCCTCACCTGGATCGCCAACAACTTGCACTTTGCACAATCATAGGTCGTGATCTCGATGCATGACACCTGAGCTTTGATGGGAGGGCTTCCTTTCTCTTGTGGTCCTTCAGACGTGGGGGCTGCTGAGGGTACCAGGATCTGCCAGTCAAATTGTGTGCTTGTGTGTGTTTGTGGTGTGTGTGTGTGTGCGTGTGTGTGTGTGTGCTTTTGTGTGTGTTTTTGTGGGGGGGGTGTGCGTGTGTGTATGTGTGTGTGCGCTTGTGAGGCTAGACATTACGAGCCAAGATATTTATGATGTCCAATTTTATGGACATCAACTGATCAAAGACAGGAAGAATAAATAGAAGAAGCAGAGATCTGTACATCTAGGGGGAAAATGTGGGAGTATAAACGCAAATTTGATTATGTTTAGGAAAAGAATTTCTGAATTTCTGAAAGTATACGACAAACCATAAATATTGCTGATTAATCAGGTAATTTGCTTGGAAGGCTCCTCCTACCTCCAATTTCCCTGCAAAATCAAGTCAGGGACATGGACCAAAACACCTGTCCTCACCTTACACAGTCACACACACACATATACCTTCACTTTATTTCGCAGATGCAACAAATCCAACAGCAATTATTTACAGCTATATATTATGCTCTGCACATCCACACACACACACACACACACACACACACCTGCAGCTTGTCGTGCAGGTGCGGCAGGCTGTTGTCCTGCAGCAGCGGCACAGCAGGCACCAGCTCTTCAAAGCTGCTGGCATCGTCTTTGACGCGCAGCAATGCACAGTCTGCCATCACGCAAAGGTGCTGCACACAGGCCTTGAAGGGCTTGGAGCGGCCTTGCACGCTCACTGTGATCTGGAAGCAATTGTATAGCAAGCAGCATATTTTAATCGGTCTTCTGACGATCTGCAGCATTCATTAAGGTGGCAATACAGTCATACCATATCATCATATCAGTTACTTAGAAGCAGTGTTGTCAACAGCAGCTGATCAGTGCTTTTAAATGCTCCAAACAGCAGCAGCATTTTTAAAGCAGACGTACGATTTCCTTCCTTTGCGTTTTTTTGCGGCTCAAATCTCGAGTGCTGATAAGTATTTACCGCCTTTGTTTTCAAATGCTATTTAATTTTGTGGTTCTATGACAGGATCCGGCACAGGAAGGCATGCCTAGACCAAAGAGAAATTCATTCCTCGTTTTGTATACATCCAACTCTTCTTCAAGAGGGTCAAGAAGATAAAAACACAAAAGATAATTTGCCTCTCCTTTCTTTGCATGTACTGGACAAGACGTGAAATTCTGGTAAGAAGTTTTAATTGAACTTCCGCAAGCTCTTACGGTCACACCTGAATGGCATGGAGCACGTTTGTGGCCGTGGTAAGCAGAAAACGGCTGCCTTTGTGTTCCACGGCAAAGGCCGAGCGGGCGCCTACAATTGCAAGCACTGAGTTTTATGAGTGAGGAATTGA
>Ga0307945_1001433_pt1:5000-18621 | contig 18621 bp, 22 predicted proteins | sample OrgLakmetagen228_FD_201818 | JGI IMG/M metagenome (GOLD analysis project Ga0307945, IMG submission 201818) | Saline water microbial communities from Organic Lake, Antarctica - #228 | ecosystem: Environmental > Aquatic > Non-marine Saline and Alkaline > Saline | place: Antarctica...
TGAGATTTCCCTGCCAATAACTTGTTAGATAATTAAATCGTTCTGGCCAATCTTAGCTAGTTGCCACTGGTAGGCGTATGTGAAAGCATGACTGAGGTGACTGCGTGCTGTTACAAGGAGTGCCAGCGTGTGTGTGTGTGTGAGTGTGTGTGTGTGTGTGTGTGTGTGTGTGTGTGTGTGTGTGTGTGTGTGTGTGGGGGTGTGAGAGAGAGAGAGAGAGAGAGAGAGAGAGAGAGAGAGAGAGAGAGAGAGAGAGAAAGAGTACGTGTGTATATGTGTGTATGAGAGAGTGTGTGTGTCTGTGTGTGCGTGTGTGTGTGTGTGCTCTCATACGCACATATGTGTTTGAGACAGGCACTCGAATTTAGCTGAGGTTGCTTTTTGGCTGCAGCATGTGCACCCAACCATTAACAGAGGTCCGACTGCATAATTATGCTATCTTATGTATCAAGGTGTAGTCCGTTCCTTGCATCTGAGATTATGGAAAGGGGGAAGCAACCATCTGCACGTAAACATAGCCAGTGTCGAAGACAACTCAAGCGCACACGCACAAGCGCACGCAGGTGGACGGATCGCAGATGTACACACAAAAATAACGAGGACGCACACAAACACAAACACACACACACGTAAAACAATGCCATATGCACACAGGTAGACAGCACCCTGTCATGCTTCGACACGCTGTCTGCCCAGCACAAGGACGTCAGCCAAAAGAGCAAGGCCCTGTACAGCTCCTGCGAGCAGCTCGTCAAAGAAAAGGACCAGCTTGCAGAGTTTGCAGACTCCATTCGCGTCAAGCTCAAGTTCTTTGACGAGTTTGAGACGGTGTACTCCCAGGTAAGCCTGTGGTCGACAGCTGTGAGCAAGCTTGTGTGGGTTTGTATGTTTGGTACTTGGAGCTTGCTGAGATGTAGGCCTTGTGGGCTTGTGGGTGGCCTACCTCCATCTAAAAGGTGGCCAATGCAGATCACAGCCCATTGAGCGCGCCATCTGCTGCTATGCTTTGTAGGTCTATAGGTCTACTACAGGTGTGTGTATGCATAGCTCAGACAGGCACACTGCCCTTGTACCCGTTTTTTGCAAACCGTGCTGTCGCCTGTGCGCCTTTTGTATATAGGCTTCTTTGCCACACACTAGTTCTGACCGACAACTGTCATGCACTTGCTATACTTTTTGTGTGCTGCTGGGTGTGCCACAGGCAGGCTATGTTTACTCGTAGTCCTATTCCAATGGTTGTCTTGCAAAGTCCACGTAAGGGAGGGTTTCACCTGTGTTATTATGGCTGGCGGCTCTGCTTGCTAGAGTGCCTATTCTGAATAATATGGTGTATTTGTCTTTTTCTATTTTGTAACTTTTCAAATTGGTCCTTACTTCATCAACGTGCCATCATTCTCTGTTCCCCCTGTTCCTGTAGCACTTACTGCATAGAAGGATCTGGCGCATTAAAACTTATATTGATGGCATTGTTTTGATGAAATCAACACGCACCTGTGTTTTTGCCTCCCACAGTTCCAACGGGCACAGCTTTCGCTTGACAACGACCAGTTCTTGCAGCTCTTGAAGAAGCTGGATGACTGCATTGCTTACGTGGCTACCAACCCACAGGTGTGCGTTTATTAAAAAGGAACAAGCATAACAACCAAAGAATCCGTGTAGGGCTGGCCAGAACCGTGCTTATGTTCCGTATATGACCAAATAGTATTTGGTGGTTTCCTTGCCAAAATACAGTATATACACCGTATATTTATTGTTTTTGCCAACCCTAAATACGTGCTTATGTCGACAAAGCAAAAGTGAGTGCTGCCAGTCAGGCATATACCTCTGTGCACCTCGTCGTTTCTGTGGATGCCATCCTTGATGCTCTTCTTCAAGCTTGCAAAACATCACGTCATCTATTTTTTCACATGACAGAGGAGTGGTTGCTTGTGACAAGCACAAGGGGCACACCGTTTTTTCAAAGATATATTGCATTCGGTACACAACGTTTAAACATACGTGTCAGCTGCTTAGTGTACGCTTGAACCGCCACACTTATTGCACTGACTCCAAGCCTCTTTAATAAGTGCACTCAAACAAACACACACTTTGTGCTTTATACAACACGAATGTGTGCACACAATTGCTGCGCAGTATGCTGATGCTGGTGCCTATACAACCAAGTTCCGGCAGTTACAAGGTCGCGCGCTGGGAGCGGTGCGAAACATGGTGCAGCAGGTGCTTAAGACGGCCACACAGCAGGTGCGAAACAAGGTGCAGCAGGTGCTTAAGACGGCCACACAGCAGGTGCGAAACAAGGTGCAGCAGGTGCTTAAGACAGCCACACAGCAGGTGCAAAGGGGTGCTGGTCCCAGAAATTTATTGGGCTGCCAGGAGGGTGCTTAATTGTTTTTGAAAGGCACATATACTGTTTGGAGTTACAACCCTGAGGGACCACCCGCCCCCCCAAACCCCCTTCCATGGCACCCACCCAGACAAAAAGGGTACCAATCTGCTCCTTTTTGAATTCTGCATTCATCTGCATACTCATCAAGACCTGAAACTGAAGTGTTGCAGAGTTATGGGGCAAAAATTGAGATACGGACGCCCATGCACACATGATCTACCAGGCACCCACGACTGCTTGCACAGCCCTACATTGCTTCCATTTCTTCAGAATTTCACTGACTATCTCATGCTGGCACAATCCTGGAGGTTTGGAGTGAAAGCTGCTCCATTGGTTTGACTTTCTCCGCGGCCTGCACCTGAGCGCGTGTGCCTTTGACTTTTGGACATGTCCACAGAGACCCCCTTTCACCCAATTTCTCCAAAAAGGGTGACAATCGACTGGGCTTGAGTTGAGAATCCCGAAGATATACCTAGAATTCCATAGAAGTGGCCCAGAAAAACTAAAGACCCCCCTTCCAAAAAACTAAAACTACATCGGGGGACCACCCCAGACCCCCCCCCCTCCCCGATTCGACCCATATATATACCAATCGACAGCTCTCGACGTCAGGATTCCGAGTATAAATTTTTTTATCAATTTGACACGTGCCGTCCAAAAGTTATGCTTCCTACACCCTCCTGGGGCTGCAATGACTTTCAATGTAAGGAAAGCCCTGGTGTAAATTTAGGTCACAGTAATGACATTGCCATGAAGCCTTGGTAAATGCTGCAGTGTGAGAAAAAGGGGGTGTTACCGGAACAAGTGCCTTGGTTGTCATCCTAAGGCCCTGAAGTGTGCAAAGAAAGGGAGGAAGCAGTTTAGGATGGGCAGGATGGACGGGAAAGAATTTCAGGTCGAGTTGGAACAGGGCCAGAGCAGGATAGCAAGACATATAGCTCTTTAGGCAAAGCAAAGAAATGCACTACGAATTCCCTGTCTCTTGACATGTAAACACTGTGACTGGCTGCGTGCAGCGATGCTGGCAACGCCGGTTGTTACGTGCTTTCTGCCTGTGCTCAAAACTGTGCACGCTCATGCCTTCGACCCACTTACCAATGTTGTGTCCTGTGACCTTGAGGCTCCGCCAAGCAAGTGCTGCTTTTTAAATTACATGCACCTAAATGTGTGCATCCAATCGCGTGCAGGTCCAAGCGGCTGTGCTTGAGGCAGCACTTTAAAGTTAGCTGCACATGTGCATCTTGTGCAACCAAGATGTGTTCATTTCATTGATTGCGTCCAAGCAGCTGTGCTGGAAACAGCACAACAGTTTCAGTTACACATGTTTACCTTGTGCAACCAAGATATGTGCATCAGAATCAGTTATGTGTGAAACCAAGATATGTGCATCAGAATCAGTTACACATGTTTACCTTGTGCAACCAAGATATATATGTGCATCCTCATGTGTGCAGGTCCAAGCAGTTGTGCTTGAGGCAGCATTAAAGAGCGCCCCCCCCCCAACACCTGGGCGCCGCACTCAGCCCCAGAACCAGGTGTGGAGATGGTCGTGCTTATTTGCTTGCGTATTGTGTAGTCTTTCAAGGAGTGATCCATTTCTTGGGGGGAGCACGCGATGCGTTGGTTTTTAGAGGTTTTCCCCTGTACCTGCCAGTAAGTTAGGCTAGCTCAAGCATAGAAGAGGGGATGCCTTTATATTAGCAGAGGCAAAGAAGGAGCCTCAATGTTGGAAATGCCTATGCTGTCATTCTACTATCAATTCTGATAAGGAGCCGGTTTCAGGCCAAGCCTGCAACCCTCTTGATTCCCATTTGATATGTCCTCTCTCCTGTCGTGGAGGAGTTTTACGGTACCCGGTACCAATGTGGCTCCTTTTCCTTAGTTAACGTGAAGCGTGGTTATCACTACCTGCCTTTTTCTTGATCTGTTGTTTCGTAACAAAACGCTCATCTGAGGCAGAATCGAAGGTACGCCACCTTAATTTTGGTCTTCAGAGGTGCGTTTTTCTGTTTGCAACTCACTACTCTCAAAATTTTTACGCTCAAGCTTGGAAGCTGTTGCAGTCAGCACCTCTTCATATCACGGCTACCACACACAGCCGCATCTTGTTTGTGCTTTCTCCCCGACTTGGCTGCCTCTTTCCTCGGTATATTTTAAATTGAAACAAAAAATAAAGAGCAAACTGCTTACTAAGATTTTTTATTGAATTGTCTTGTACCATATTCCATATTGTAGCTTGCAGTGCCTACTAGACAGAAAAGGTAGAAAGGAGCCTAAAATAAAAGAGGCCTCCACCAGGGTCCAGCTGTTTTTTCCACCGTGGTTCCACCGTGCGACAGTCAGCACTGTCATCTTATAAACTAGGATACCTCGTGACTGTAGCCAAACACAATGTTTGGTGTGCGTCCTACTTTGCAGATGCCGCTGCTAGAGGAGGGTGCGGAAGTGTACCTGCTTTACGTGCGTTTCCGTGCAGCTGCAGAGCCAAACTTGAAGGGTGAGGGAATGTGTGTGTGTGCGTGCATGCCCCCCCCCCCCCTCCTTATGTAGCTCAAGGAGCAATTATCGTACACACAATGAGAACCGCGTCTTGGGCTTGACATTTTAAATTTGCGTGCTGCACACCGCCTTTGCAACCCATCGGCCGTGCTTGAGCTAGTGACGTGCTGGAAGTCACAGGAATTGCCGGTACCTGTGACCTAGTAAGAGAAGGCCACGGCCTACTGTGTGCTTAGTGCCATCCTCCAACAAAACACTATGCACACAGTAGGCCGTGGCCTTCTCTTATGGATCTCTTTTGGATATGGACATTGTATGCGTCTCATATGTATGGCGCATGGCACACACACTCATCCTTCAAACATTTGCTCACACACACACACATACACACATACGCGCGCTTACACACATAGGCAAACATGCACATTGTCACACACACACACATCAAAGATGTGCACGCTGCTCGACTCTGCAGGTTTGCTGAAGGAGATCGAGGCCAGAGGCCAGCGCAACGAGTATCAGCGCCTGCTGGCAGAGTGCCAAAGTTTGTACAGCCAAGCGCGCCTGCAGCTCGTGTCTCCCTTGATAGCTCAACGCTTGGCCCTAGACCAGGTGCGGCAGGACTGCTTATGCCAGCGTGTGCATGCAACACTTGCGCTTGCATCCGCACATTGACAGCTTGGGTCTCCCTTGCTAGCTCAGCGCTTGGCCCTGGACCAGGTGTGGCTCGCGAAGCTACGCCAGCGTGTGCCTACAGCTCTCACGCCTGCATGAGCACATTGACACGCACCAACATGCACGCCTGCAGCTTGTGTCTCTCTTGATGGCTCAACGCTCAGCAGTAGACTGTAGGTGTGGCATGAGCAACCACGCCAGCGTGTCTGCTGGAGCAGCACGCACGCTTGCATGGGCACGCGCAAACCCATGCTGCGATTGCACAATGCCCAACACTAAGTTGCTCCTTTGTTCCACCACGGTCATTATGCAGAACACAACGCTGCACAGATCTGCTGCTGCAATCACACACACACACACCCAATCCATTCACAGGCCAACATGCTGCTCCCTGCATTCACACGAGCCGGCTGCGAGCACTTGTTGCGTACCTGTCAGCTGGAAGCGCAGCTGTTTGAGCAGTTCTTCCCCTCCGCATCCAATGTGCCAGAAAGGTGCGTGAGAGTATGCTGTGGCGTCGTGTGAGAGTGTGTGATAGCGAATGAGCGTGAGTGTGGGTGTGATGCATGCTGTGCACAAAATGGCCCTTTACATACCCTTTTTGGATACCAAATAATTGTGTTCAGAAGCAACTTTTATAATCATTCTTTGAAGACAGGGAAGGTTTAGGATTGCATTATGCAGCGCACGCCTCCATGTGCTTGCACCTGTTTGTGTGTAGACCATGCAGTCACGAGCGTGCGTGCGTGCGTTTGTGTGCGTTCATCTGTAGAATGTTATCTTAAATGTCTGGTTACTCGAATGTCTTTTGTGGACCAGGGGAGAAATAGGGACCAAACCCAGGATAACGCCTGTAGTCAAACCGCATACCTGTCAGCGCTTAGCAATTCATGAAAGGTTTTGAATGTCGAGTCAAGCCCTCTTTTAACCGCATGTTGGTGGGTGTGAAGCAAAATGTGGTATGATGTTTATACAACGCAGTTTGGTTCAAATGCGAGCTGCTCAGGCAATGCGCCAGTGGTTGGGATCAAATAAATTGGTGCCACAAATCGACACGAGCGTATACTGTATGTGTTTGCCCAAGGCACCTCATTGAAGCAGAGCACTGGCTTTGCTCCACTGCGCTCTTTGTTTTCTTTCAAAGAGTTCCCAAGGCTGCTAAAGACTGCTCCTAGAACACTTCCCAACATCATTCTCGGCTACGCGACCCTCAAATAAGGAACTTCCAATCAAGTAGTACAGCCTGGGAGCTGCTGGTGCATTGGTCAGCACAGATGCTGCTGGTCCATTGGTCAGCACATATGCTGCTGGTGCATTGGTCAGCACAGATGCTGCTGGTGCATTGGTCAGCACAGATGCTGCTGGTGCATTGGTCAGCACAGATGCTGCTGGTGCATTGGTCAGCAGAGATGGGCGAAAGTAGTACAGTAGTACAGTAGTACAGCCTGGGAGCTGCTGGTCCATTGGTCAGCGCAGATGGGCAAAAACGTGGTTAGTGACAGACACTACAACTTAAAAAGCTCACATATGTAACTAAACCATTGCAGGCTAACTGGGATATCCTTCGACAGCTGCTCTGTTTGAAGTTGTGCAAATCAAGATCTCTTAACTTGCAAGTGCACGGACAAAGTCAGCACTGAAACTGCATGTTTGTGTACAGGCTGATAATCCTGAGTGAGCTGCTCTGAAGTTTGCTGTACATATAACTTCAAATTGTTGCCAGCACCGAATCCGACAGCATGCTGACGCACACATACAACACACACACGCACACACACACACACACACACACACAAATGTGCACAGGCTGATGACCTTAAGTGAGCCGCTGTGCACGTTGCTGTACGATGCCTTGCGGCCTGCAGTCATAATGCTGCATGACATAGACGAGCTGTGTGAGCTGGTGGACATTTTGAAACACGAGGTGTGCGGTGTGTGGGCGTGTGATGCCTTGTGAGCGGCGACAAGTGATTGTAATAGATTAAAGGCTGATCAAGAGTGCGCTGGTGGACATTTTGAATCACAAGGTGCGTGGAGTGTGGGCGTGTGATGACTTGTGAGGGGCGACAAGTGAGTGTAGTAGATTAAAGGCTGATCAAGAGTGAGCTGGTGGACATTTTGAATCACAAGGTGCGTGGAGTGTGGGCGTGTGATGACTTGTGAGGGGCGACAAGTGAGTGTAATAGATTGAATGCTGATCAAGAGTGATCTGGTGGACATTTTAAATCACAAGGTGCGTGGAGTGTGGGCGTGTGATGACTTGTGAGGGGCGACAAGTGAGTGTAATAGATTGAATGCTGATCAAGAGTGATCTGGTGGACATTTTAAATCACAAGGTGCGTGGAGTGTGGGCGTGTGATGACTTGTGAGGGGCGACAAGTGAGTGTAATAGATTGAATGCTGATCAAGAGTGAGCTGGTGGACATTTTGAATCACAAGGTGCGTGGAGTGTGGGCGTGTGATGACTTGTGAGGGGCGACAAGTGAGTGTAATAGATTGAATGCTGATCAAGAGTGAGCTGGTGGACCACTGAAAACATGATGCGCCGTGGGCTTGGGGTGTGGTGTGGCATGTGCGTGCATAGGTGCATGCACATGTCGAGCATTGTGTTGAATTATTTATTACTTGTGTGGAAGTGGACATGCTGGAACGCTAGGTGTGCATTGTAGGCTTGCGGTGTGCACGTATGAGTATTTGCTGTGTTTTTGTGCGTGTGTGTATGCAAACGTATCTGTGTGTGTACATGGTATGGGTGTGCAGAACCAGGCAATGGCCTTTGAGGTGCAATTGAGGTATGTTTACTTTTGATTTGTTAATGCGTGTGTTTAAATACGTATATGTGTTTGTAAGTGGGCAAGCAGTACACATCAATGGATGTTAAAGGTGCAGTTGCGATGCGTTTGCTTTTTTGCTTTGTGGTGAAACAGCCAATACCTCCAGCATGGCATTCAAGCAACGCGCTGCGCACCACTTTATGTGTGCTTTTGCTTTCAAGTTGTGGAGCACCTAAAACAGATCTTGGAAAGCTAATCGCTAATGTTGCGATGCCTGCAATGAGTGAACAGCTGGCATAGGAACCCACACACAATTGTGCACTAGGCCTGCCTCTGAAGAAATCCAATATATGTATTGGTATGCAGGTTTTAGGCTCTCACCTGGCAAAGCATGTCAGGGATGCAGAGGCTCATCCTGAACTTGCTTGCATAATTTTTATTTACACTCACACAGCATACACGTACACATGTACACACTTATGTACACACACACACACACACACACACACACACTTCCTCTTCAGGTGTTGGGTGATCAGCTGGCAAAGCGAGGCAGCGGTGCAGAGGCCCTCCGCCCCATGCTGATGCGTATTCTGGCAGATGTTCAGGAGCGCCTTATCTACCGATGCCAAGCATTTATCAAGGAGTGCGTCATTGCTTATGCCCCCTCGCCTCAGGTGTGTACGTGTATGCGTGTGTGTTTTCTATTTGTCTGTCTGTTTGAGAGTTCGAAGTTGTGTGCCAATCTGTGCACCTGAGCTTCTGTCAAGGCATCTAGGCTTTATTATAAGCCTTACATTTATTTTATTATTTGATACTTGCTGTGAGCTTCAAAAAGTATAGGGTGATAGTATGACTATGTGCTTTCACTTACACACAGGTACACACACACACACACTCACACACACACAAACACACACACATGCACGTACACACGCGCGTGAGCATGCACACCCGCCCACACATGCGCAAATACGCATGCGTACACTTGAAAATGCATGCAGGACATAGACTACCCTGCCAAGCTCAGCCAGAGCAAGCACAAGCCTGGCGTAGCAGCCCCACCTGTTGGTGAGTCCTAGTGTGGGTGTTCATCAAGCCCACAGGAACAGCAGCTTTGGATTGAGCAGCAGCTCTTTGATATTATGCAATGTATACATCAGCAGGGTGACGTCAAAAGTCTCCGCTGCTCTTAAGTTCTGAAACTCATATTCAGATTTATTGCATTGATAGCATCGCAGCCTTGTACATACAAAGCCAAAGCAAAGTGGGCACTTACCACTCACACCCACCACCGTGCGCGCAAGCAACCCACTTGAACGCCTTGCGTGCGCGCAAGCAATCCACTTGAACGCCTTGTGTGTGAAAATGATCCCCTCAAATCCTTCCTTTTGTTTGATGCTATCCCCTCATATCCTTCCTTGAAAACCCACATGAAAAGCCACTCGAAAACCCACATGAGTTCAAACCCTTAAAACCCAGAAAACCCACTTGAAAACCCACTTGAACGCCTTGCGTGTGAAAATGATCCCCTCAAATCTTTCCTTTTGTTTGATGCTATCCCCACGAATGCTTCCTTTTGTTTGATGCCTAGCATGCATAAAGTCGCGTTCCGGTCCTTAACTTTTATACGCATCCTACACTGTGTTACTAGCCCCACTCGGTCAAACTTTGTTTCTGTGGCGCAGTTTGTTTGCAGGCCTGCAGTGTCGTTAAACTGACAGACAAATGAAATGAGCATATAAGCGGCTGCTAAGGCCAGGAAACCAAAACTTGTGCAGACAGTGCAGCAAATCCTGACATCAATCAAGAAAAAGGGCTGCTCAGTCACCTGCTTATGCGTGTGTAAGGAGGTATTACGCAAGCACAGGTTCACAGTTTGATATAAACAAACTTGCGTGCAATGAGGCATCCAAACTTGCAAGCACACACATACACATGATAACTCTAGAGAGTGAGCAAGGATGAGCTAAATCCCGTCGTGCGTTGATTTTGATCAGCAGGAGAGGGAGGGGGAGGGGCAGCAGCACACGGTGGTTTGGCAGAAGAGGCCAGGGCTTTGTTACCTCAGCAAGGGGGAGCTCAGGCTGAGTCTGAAGCACAGCAGGTGCGTGTTTGCATGTGCATTCATTCATTGTGAATGTGGATGCAGGCTTTGTTGCCTCAGCAAGGGGAAGCTCTGTCTGAGCCTATGGTACAGCGAGTGTGTGTTCGCGTTAGTGTCAAATTTGCTGATCAGGGGTATGGATGCGGTGCTGATTTCATCGCAGACAGTTGTGTATGTGATTTGAAGGTGCAGTCCAGGCTTTGTACGCGAGGGTTGGTTGGTGCCTTGCATGCTTCACTTTCTGCGCAGAGAGTGGGTTTTACACAGGACTGTACATAGGTAGGTAGGTAGGGGCATCTTCATGCGCTGCCCTTTCACATATGCATACATACACGTGCTCGCACGTACATATGTTTGCACACACACACCACACAACACACACCCCTACGCTCTCCCACATGCACAACCTGGTACACAGCACACATACCACGCAAACACACACCCCTACGCTCTCCCACACGCACAACCTGGAGCATAGGAGGAGGAGGAGGAGGATGTGTACAGCCAGCTGTACCCCCCCTTGAGAGCCACGCTGCTGTGCCTGTCCAAGCTGTACCGTGCTGTGGATGCTCAGATCTTCAGTGGGTTAGCGCAGGAGGCGGTGTCTGCATGCACTGTCTCTGTGCAGCAAGCCAGCACAATGGTGGCGCGCAAGGTGCGTATGTGCAAGTATGTGCGCTTGTGTGTGTGGTTGGTTGGTTGTGAGTGGATGTGAGTGTAAATACAGCCACGCCTTGCGAACATACAAAGATGAAGCAAACTTGCACTATAGTTGCATGACATATCTGCATGCAAAACATATATTCACGTGCCCGTGTGTACTGTGTGTGCCTTGAGCGGTGCTGCTCGCAATAAGGACGGTGTTGTACTGATATGGGGCTGAAAGCATGTACTTCTGTATTTGTGATCATTCCATGCACAAAAAGTACACACAGACCAGCACATAGCTCTGAATGGTCACCGCACGTGCATGCTGACCTGCAGCACCGCATGATCACCGCATTGTTATTGCATGGTCACCGCATGGTCACCGCATGGTCACCGCATGGTCACCGCATGGTCACCGCATGGTCACCGCATGGTCACCGCATGGTCACCGCATGGTCACCGCATGGTCACGCATGGTCACCGCATGGTCACCGCATGGTCACCGCATGGTCACCGCATGGTCACCGCATGGTCACTGCATGGTCACCGCATGGTTACCGCATGGCCACCGCATGGTTACCGCACATACATGCTGACCTGCAGCACCGCATGGTCACCGCATGGTCACCGCATGGTCACCGCATGGTCACCGCATGGTCACCGCATGGTCACTGCATGGTCACCGCATGGTTATTGCATGGCCACCGCATGGTTACCGCACATACATGCTGACCTGCAGCACCGCATGATCACCGCATTGTTACCGCATGGTCACTGCATGGTTACCGCATGGTCACCGCATGGTTACCGCACATACATGCTGACCTGCAGCACTAACACACAAACCACAACTACACACACGCGCCTGCACAGGTGGGCGCACTGGACGCGCAGCTCTTCATGATCAAGCACCTCCTCTTCCTGCGCGAGCACATCGCCCCCTTCAACGTGCAGTTCTCCATCACCGATTTTGACCTCGACTTCTCGCACATGCGCGACCACATGCGCAACATCCTAGGGGGCCAAGCCAGCCTGTTCTCCATGGGGAACAACGCTGTCATGAAGATGCTGGGCACGGGTGGTCCTCGGGTGCTGACGTACCAGGTAGGTGCAGTTGGTTGTGGGGGTGTGCTGTTGGGTGGTTAGGTTGTGGGGATGTATAATTGAGGGTGATTGATTAATGTCAAAGTACATCAAATAACTTGTCTAATTGCGTCGCAACAAAACGGGTATTGACTATAAACAAGAGAATGATCTACTCGTAATGCTTGGGATCTAGGCAATAGACATGAAATGCACTTGCACATTCAGCCACTCTAATGATTTATCATATGAAGGTAGCAAATTGTGCATGCTCGCGCGTGTGTTGACATACAAACAATGCACACAATAATGTATACATGCAGGTGGACAGCAAAAAGGAGCTGGAAAAGCGGCTTAAAGCTGTGTGTGAGTCCTTTATCATGGCAGCCACCAAGGTTGCTGTGGACCCCATGCTGTCTTTTCTAACAAAGGTCACGGCTGTGCGTGTCGCGGCGCAAGCAAATCCCGCTGCTGCTAAGCCGCTACGGGACCAGGTGAGCAGCGTTGGGCTTGCATGGTGGGTGGAGCGAATGTGTGTCTAGTGAGTGTGAGTGTGAGAGTGAGTGTCTGTGTCAGTGGTTGGGTGTGGGTGTGGTTAGGTGGGTGGTGGTACGGAGAAAGTGAGAGGGGCTGAAAGTGTGGGTGAGAGTGGTCGAGTGGTAATTAAGTGAGAATGGTTCCAGGTGATTAATTTATGGAGCAGTAGCATGGTGTACGTGAGCAGTCCTTATGGGGCGGTGATTACGTAGGTCAGAACTAGGAAGGGTTGTGCCGAAGCGATCCTTTGATAACACCAGTTGTGATTGCAGTGAATGAATTTTATTATCAGATCACCAACTATAAAATCTACATGTACAAATGACGGATGGCCTTTACCCTATTCTGCAGGCCTTTGCTACGCCTGCTAAAGTAGCTGAAATGGTGTCCAAGGTGAACGAGGCGCTGGCCGGACCGCTGCCTGCCGCCATCAACAAGCTGCGCGCCTACATGCCCAACCCTCAGACCTACGTGATCCTGTTCAAGCCCATCAAGAGCAGCGTGTCGGAGGCGCACGGCCAGATGCAAGCCCTCATAGCGTCAGAATACGCGCCAGAGGAGGGGACCTCCATTCCATTAAAACATCAGGAAGAGCTTTCAGCATTACTAGACTCTTTATGTGGCTCTTAAATTGCTATTTACACTGGATCGAAATAAATTTTGTATATTCATAATAAAATGATATTAACGGCCTCTCGAGCATTCGGTAATGGGAGTTCCAACTTGCTTGCACACTTGCAAAGGGTGAGCATCCTCGCTGAAGGTGGGAAATGCATTCATGCGTCGCTGAATTGTCGTGATAGTAGGTTCACAAACACACACACACACACACACACACACACACACACACATACACACACACACACACACACACACACACACACGAACTCACACACACACACAAGCACATGT
>Ga0307945_1001436_pt1 | contig 18606 bp, 16 predicted proteins | sample OrgLakmetagen228_FD_201818 | JGI IMG/M metagenome (GOLD analysis project Ga0307945, IMG submission 201818) | Saline water microbial communities from Organic Lake, Antarctica - #228 | ecosystem: Environmental > Aquatic > Non-marine Saline and Alkaline > Saline | place: Antarctica: Organic Lake...
TGATTTTGTATGATTTGGTGTTCTTCAAATTCTTTTGCCAGTACATGTTGTAAAAGGTATTTCCTCAGGGCCAGCTGTTTTGATGGAGGTGTCTGCAACGTCAGAGTAGGTTGTGATCAATTTCTGGCAAGAGCGTCAGCATATTCATTGCATAATACCTGCTTGGGGTTTGAATTTGTTGAAATGAATGAATGTGGCAAGGTGTTGGTGCGGAGGGAATGTTTGTAATGATGAGGTTATTGGTGACAGGATGCTTATGGTGTGTTTCTGGGTGGGGTTGTGTTGTAAGTGTTGAGTGGGTGGGCACACTCTGTCGAGGTTGAGTGTCTGCGGAATCAGGGGGCGCGTCATCATGATGAGCCGATGTATTGATATGTGTGCCCAGGAGGCCTGTAAAGGAGGGATTTCTTATTTACGGTGGGCAAGCAGGGTCTTCTGACCTGAATTTGTGTCTTGAAGGAGTTGTGTAGTAGAGGCAGTGCTGAGCTCTTCTGTTTCTGGCATGCCAGCGATGGCTGCAAGCCTGTTAAGTGCTACAATGTGCTTTTTGAAAACCCGGGCTTACTATTTTTCAAGATGTTTCCCAAAGATGATGTGGCCCTCGTTTGCTGATGTGAGATCGTGAAAGCCAGTAATGCCTGGGCTCATAAGTGGTTTGGTAATGCAATTGATGAGGGTGGTTATTGTGTGGGGGGGGAAATGCAGGTGGGAGTGACTTTTGAATAAGTTTGAGATTGGCTAGGAATACATAATTTCCTTTTAGAACTGCTGAGTTGTATGTAACACTTGAACTCCAGTTATTGTAGAGCAGCAGAGTGATATCACTTTATCACTATTGCTTTTTTTTCTGTGTTTCTCTCCTGTCTCTTCATCTTTTTATTTCCTTGGTCCTCACAACTGCTCTTCGTTCCTAGCTCATTTTTTCCTTTTTCTTTTTTCCCCTTTGGGCAGTTTGTGAGGACCATGGTTGTTAGCAACTTTTGTTAAAACCTTGTAATTCCACCGCCAGAACTAAGGGTTATATTTCGCTTGCATCGTGAGATGCCTATGCATCGGCTCTGTCATTATTACCAAGGAGAACACAACAACTCAGCGAAACCGGAGAAACGGGTGAAAACTAAGGACTAAAATATAGAAAAGAGGTGAGGGAGGGGGGGAAGTATGCTAAAGAGAGAGAGAGAGTTGTGTTCTCCAAGGAATAAAAAGAATGGAGAAGGGAAGCAGAAACCGGAGAAAACCAGAAAGTGAGGACATCTCACTTTATTCTACACTACAAGAACCTGAGTTCAGGTGTTTCACACTGAACTCATAAATTATATTCCGCTTGCATCGTGAGATGCATAGGGCTCTGTCATCATTACCAAGGCAGACTACAGTCGTGGTTTAGTAGTGCATGGCCCTGGTTGGAAGCAATTTATTGGCAATAGGCCTCTCAATGTACGCGTGCATGGCCTGGCTCGATCTCCAAGCTCCATGAGCCTGGAAAATATGATCAGGAACACCCTCCTTGGCAACGAGGGTAGCACCCCCAGAGCGAAGGGAATGCAGGCCGTATCTGGCAGCAAAAACTGCGAAGGACATGTGAGCAGAATCAGCCAAAGCTTGCAGAACGCGAGCTCAAGCAAAGGAGTAAGACCAGGGCTGATTTGAGGGGCAAAACTTTTCAGAAGAACCCTTCTTGAAGGAGCGAAAAAGGGAACGTGCTTGCCCAGGGCTCCTGCCTTCACCAACAAAGAAATTTAAGAGAGAGACTGGGCAGGAAAGGGACTTGCCCCGAGAAATACATACTACTGAGCCTGGGCGAATTCATCCTTTTGGCCAAAAATATTTCAATGCGAGAAGAGTAGAACCTGACTTCATCTGCAAAAATCTGGCAAGCGCAGTGATATCTCAGAAAACAAGAGAAGCAAACCATAATAATCGTTGCAATTTAAAGGTTGAGTAGGGTGGACTGGCTGTTGCGTGTGTACACGTCCCTTGAGAAAAGGTGTATAACTAACTGGAGGTTAGTCCAACGGTGACCGGTGAAGCTGGTTCGACTCCAGAAGGCAGTTCTTAATATTAGTAGTAATATACACCCACCCTACTGCCTTAGCCATTGGCTAACTATAGTACGCTACGCACTTCGTAACACTGGCTTGGCTGAAGCAGGAAAGAGACTGTTATTATCATACAGAGGTCAAGGGACAGGGGAGCTTTTCTGAATTGGCCTCTAGAGGAAAGTGACCTCTGTGCGCAGGAACAAACCGCTTGAACAAAGGAGTGGCTGGTCATATCATCTAATCCAGCCATGTTGTGCGCGGTAAAGATGGCTGCGCTAGCTGCTTTGATAGTAGAGTAGGTCAAACCTCGGCTGAGAGCATAACGCAGAGAATTCGACAGAAACATAGCAACGTGCATTGGATCAGCTGGCAAGAAAGAAAGCTTGTTTTGTTGACACCAACCTCTGAAACAGAACCAGTGAGCGTTATATCTGAGCAACGTTTTTTGACAACGTGACAGAAATGCAGCTCAAAGTGTACGTGTATTCAGCTTTCATGGTAAGTGTAGGGCATTTACCAAACAAAAACTTTGAAATATCGGACTCAAGGGTGCACCTGTGTCCTGCAAGCATAGGCGGGGATTGGGATTGGTTGTGGAGGGGGTTTAGCGGAGAAGCACAAGACGGCCAGAAAGGTCCAGCGTGTGAATGCACGCGGGGCTGAGGCTGTGCTGGAGCCTGGAGTACTAGTCAGCAGATTCTCTAAGCGTGGTAGCACGCGATAACCATGTACAAAAGGAAAGAAGTGCTGTCCTTTAGACAGTAGAGGCCACCAAGGGCTAGATGGCCAGAGAGTTAAGACAAGGATAGAGGCTGCACTGAATTGCCGGATGATGGATATGACTGATGGAATCAAGTTGAAAGGTGGGAAGCACCAGTTGAAATGTTCTGACCAGTCTCTTTGAGCAAGCGCATTGATACCGACTGAACCTGGGCACCGCAACATAGAGTTGAACCTGTCAAATAAATGATTGGAGTGGCTTGCAAAACGGTCAATGGTAGGTAGGCCCCACCGTGCAACGATTTTTTGGAAGACGTCAGCATTCAGAGTCCAGTCACAAGGGTCTTCAAGGTGAGCAAGGCCATCGGCATTCTTGTTCTGATTACGTGGGACCCATGTGGGAAGCAGGGAAATGCCATGTTCCCTCATAATGGATGAGATAATTCTGGGCTATGAACACAGCCCTGTTCCCTCACAATGGATTAGATAATTCTGAGTACAATGTCATTCAAGCGCAAGTCTGTACTGCCCTGGCCCATAACTCTGACCGCGTTGGAGTTGTCAGTGAAGATCTGAACGGACTTGTGCCTAATGATGTCCAAAAAGGACTCAAGACTGTGAAGAAGTCCCCACATTTCTCTCAGTGTGCTACTGGATGTGTCATGCCACTCATGCCACAACTCGGGGGGGAAGAAACCTTGTGCCTGCAATTTTTGATTCTCCATTGTGCTGCCTGTAACTTTTGATTCTCCATCGTGCCTGCAATTTTTGATTCTCCATCGTGGCACCCCTGCCTATTGGCGTCTTGACCAAATTACTCGCTCATTCCTTTTCTCTTGACTGCCAGAGGTGCTATGAACATCATGTATGAACACGGCAGATGTAAGCAATCTAGCGTTTGCTGATGCGATTGAGCTACAGGTCCTCCTACATTCTTTCAGCTATGGATAGCTTGAAACAATCATACATGTCCAAACAGGACCCGTTAAACTTTGAGCCTATTGATCTATTGATCTCAGTCAGTTTGTCGTGGACCTTAGGGACAGACATTTAGAATTTTGGGCACCTTTTCCTGATGACCACCTGAGAGAGCGCAATAGCAAAACGCTTATCAACATTGGTGCGCACTGCTTGCACAAAGAGCTCTGGGTACCCATTCTCCTTACAGGCTTTTAGTTACATGCTCTTTGACTAACCATTGTAACCATTGAGAGTGAGAGAACCTTGTAAGCAATCTAGCCATAGCCGTCCCTGTTGCCAACTGGAAAAACCATTTCAGGCAATGGTACATAAAAAATGCCTGAAACTTATCCTGTTGGTTAGAAGGTTCCTTTGATCAGCCGCTTTGATTATAAAACAAGAAAATAAATCTACGCAGGCAGCAAAAATTACTCCCCACATTATGAAGGAAAATATTATTAATGTCTCCACAGTTTTATAACATGGTCTCTCCCGCCAGAAGCCACACTAGAGCCATCGGGACTCCAATCCACGCAAAATACCTGGAGGGTAAAAACAGGTTATACATTCATTTTATTATTTAGAATTGGGGGTCGTCCCCTCGCCTAGACCCCCTCTTACACAGGCAATTTAGGCCAACTACTTTTTATCTCCTGCACCAGTTCTTACCCTGAAAGATGCTGTTAAATACCTAGTTTTTTTGCCTGACCATGGTGTAAAAATGAATCTGAGAGGCCCATTGGGTGGGCAGAATCTCTAAATGTAGGTAGATGGGGAGGCAAGGTTTGGTAGAGAGGAAATACAAGCATATGTATTACAGAGCTTATAATTAACCCTGCATCCAGGAGGCGTTAGGAAGCATAACTTTTGGACGGCACGTGTCAAATCGATTTATATTATACATTCTGATTCCTGACGTCAAGACCTATCGATTGGTATATAAATGGGTCGAATCGAGGAGAGGGGGGGGTGGGGTGGTCCCCCGGTGTGGTTTTAGTTTATTTGGTGGGGTCTCCAGATTTTTCCTGGGAATTCCACGGAATTTTAAATACATCATCGGAATTCTCAGTTCAAGCTCAGTTAATTGCCACTTCTTTGGAGCAAATTGGGTAAAAGGGGGGGTCTGTGGACATGTCCAAAAGCCAGAGGCACACGCGCTCGGGTGCAGGCCGTGGGGTGAGTCAAGCCAATGGAGCAGCAATTCACTCCAAATCTCCAGGATTGTGCCAGCATAAGATAGTCAGTGAAACTCTGAAGAAATGAAAGCAATGTGGGGCTGTGCAAGCCAGTCGTGGGTTCCTGGAAGGTCATGTGTGCATGGGCGTCCGTATCTCAATTTTTGCCCCATAACTCTGCAACACTTCAGTTTCAGGTCTTGATGAGTATGCAAATGGATGCAGAATTCAGAAAGGAGCATATCGGTACCTTTTTTTGTCTGGTGGGGGCACTGGAAGGAGGGTTTGGGGGGTGGGTGGTCCCGCAGGGGTGCCCAAAAGGTATACGTGCCTTTCAAAAAAAGGACGCCTTCTGCTGCATCACTATATTTTAGTGCGGGGGTGGCTACTTCAACTGGCATCAAACATTTCACTACTTTGAAAAGAGGACCTATCATTCAACAATGGTTACCATGCTCTGTATGAAAAGGAGCAGTCATTTTGACCTCATTGTTCACCCCTCTTCTGCATCCTTATGCTCACATGCTCATGCACACTCACCTCATCTGCATGCCCTGGTAAATCCACCTTGAGCTTGCGTGTCCGTACATCCCAGAGCTGTACACATTGCATACAGAAACACAGCATTTAATCCACAAAACAGAACAACGTTCACACCACATTCCCAGGTGCAGCAGAAAGAGCCTGGCATTGCTGCCCTTAGTAAAATAGGACTTGACTTAAATTATACTATCAGCATGCTGTATATCTTAAACATTTACGGTGTTATGAAGTCCTCAGACGACTGTAGAGAGTAAGGATCAGCATTCACGATTAAACAAGGTCACTCCAACTATAAGGGATGTTTCTGTGCACGATTTCAATGCAATAGTGATGTCTTTTGAGCTGGACCTATAAACAGTATGAGCTTGTAGAAGCAATCTAATCGGCTGCATACCCTTAGAATAAAAAATATAAAAATTGAGCAATTTCAAAGCCTGGGCCTCTTTTGAGCTTAAAGCATGAATACAAGCCATCAATAACAAACAAAACAAAATTCTTTGGCAACCTTTTCTGGCTTTTAATCACCACTTGATCGAATCTTTCATTTTTAGATCAAGACAACATGAAAACAGTACACAAAGTGTACTTGAGCCATTGATTGATTTGGCTGGGCCTACGTTACACAGTGGCCTTGGTGTACAAGGCATGTCCTGCATCTGCTGTGTCAATCTCCAGAGCTTTAGAGACTTTTAACTCCAATAGTTGGCAAAAGTGGGGGCGCGCTACAATCACACAAATCAACAAATCAACAACATGTGGTGAGTCGTCAGATTTAGACCCATTGTTCCAACCTAATATTAGAATGTCTGGAGCCAGCAAACAAGATTTCACCTTCCATACCTCACCTTCAGGGTTGAATCCTTACTAGCACTGACAAACATCCGTGAATCTGAGGACCACGCTACCTGCAAAAACGAATGGAAGCATTAGAAATTGGAGACAACTATTTTATTCTTTATGATGTTGGAGGTAAAATCTTTGCTTAAGAAAAACCAAAACCGTTTCTCAACCTTCAGTGCATTGTGCCCAAAAGTGCTGTGACTGCTAAGGCTGGCAAGTGTGCTATTCATATAGCCCCCCAACTCAAAAATGGCATGCAGCAGAGGTTGTGCAGGTCTGCTCCCAGTACTGAGTAATAAACAGAATCATGATTGCTCGAACCTGTTCCTTCAAGGAGGAGAAAAACAAATAACTATGACCCTTGCGTGGAAAGGCTGTTGAAGGTGCAACCATTGCATGCTTGTTTTTGGCTGCTGATGCGGTTTGAGTGCCTAATCACAATAGTACTCTCAGGCGCTTGTGCACAGCTGCTGATGATTGAGTGCAAATGATACGTGCCTAAATGCTAGTGCTCTCAGGCGCTCGTACACATACACACACGTGACATGCATGCATTGCATACATACACGTAGACAGACATTTACAGCGCGTACCTGGTACACAGGCCCTACATGTGCTCGAAAATTTGCCAGAAAGACACCCTTGATTCCATCCCACAGCTTGACGCTCTTATCAAATGACGCAGACAGAATGAAGCGGCCATCAGGCGAGAAGCACACCTGTCAAATGCATGCACGATGCAATGGAAACGCAAGTTGTCATAATTTAAGCTTGTTCTTGATCCGCATAGACCTCAGCTGTCTGCATTAATTATGAGAGACTATAAACCTCTGGCAAAATGTGTTTGCTGTTTTGTCCTGAGTCAATGAATAAAATGGATTTGCTGCTGATGTGCTTTGCCTACGTTCTGCAAACTTCTGAGTCGCACCTCAAGTTTTCTACTACAGAATTGCACTTGTCAGACTGCAACGAGCTGCACGCATTATTTTGGTGCCGTGCTCAAACCTCACAAATACAAACTGTTCACAAAAAAAACAGCAACACTCAAGATCCTGCACGTTTGTCAATCTGTGACCTAAGCGTTCGCAATCACGCCAATCATAACTTTGCGCCACCTTCTGTCTTCCTGCCTTCACCTCACCTGGTTCACTGTTTGTACGTGGCCAGTCAAACGCGCCACGTGCTGCTTACTGGTGGAGGGGCTCCACAAGAACATGGTGAAGTCGTCACTCCCACTGGCCATCCTTTCAGGTAGGCCCCCTGTAGCCTCTTTGTACCTGCACAAACAACACAGGTGAGGTGCAGCAGTCCCATCTGTGTGCTTGCACAAACCCCTGTAGTCCCTGTAGTCATGGGAGAAAGCTGTCCCAAGCGTACGAGCTAAAGATCCACACACAGATGCACGGCGCAATAATTGCTCACCAACCAAGCAGACAAGAGGTGAGCCCCTCACAGAACATAGTGTTGTCCACACACAGATGCACGCAGTGCATAGCAGCTCACTGGCCGAGTAGACGAGGTAAGTCCCACACGGAGCTCCGTGTTTTTCACATGCCACACTTCACATTTCTCTTTCAACCTGTATTGCGGTAGGCGTGAACTTATCTTTGTATCTCTGGGGAGTCCCCCCTTGAACCCACCTTGCAACAGCCACTTCTTTTGCTTCCTTGGGGTCTTTAGGTGCATTTCCTCTGTGGTCGTAAGCGCCCGTGCGCAGCACGGCCTCAGTACTCAGCGCCAGGGTGTTCACCCAGTGTGCATGGCCCTGGCGACAAAGGGGTAGGCGTAAGAAAGCATTGATACCTGGACCAGAACGATGATGTAAACAAAGGAAGCGTCCAACGGTGCATGGCACTGGCGATGACAAAGGAGGCGTTAAAAAGCATTGATTCGGGTGACAGAAAAGAAAGAAAAAAGTAAGCAGGCAGTGAAAACCGCCCTTCACAAATTTAAGGAAAAGCCACTTTGGAACCAAGTGCCGTGGAAATCTCCCACAATAAAAACAAGTGATTGGATCAGGTACCGGAATCAGAGAGATGGTGCTAACAAGCAAAGCTTCAACGATGCACGGCGCTGGTGATAAGCGTATTTGGCATGTACATGCCTTGTCGATTTGTTTGCACCCCAGTATTCCTGACGTGATACTATTTTGATACTTTCATTATAACAATGGAATTGCAAACTCCATGTGTACGACAAATGCCTGAAGGCTTTCTTGTATGCCCTCAGCTGGTGCCCGCACTCCTTGTCCTGCTGCACACAAGGTGGGAATTCTAGACAAACATTAAACACGTCAAGGCTCTGGAACTACAGCAGCATACCTTGAAAACGCGTACCAGCTTGCCGTCATTCCCGTCCCAAGCAGATATGCTGCAAGCATGTAGACAGGGGAAGGGAAACATTGTGGGGGCAATGTGTACAGGCCAGAATGCTACAAGAGACGTTCAGCGCCTCTCATTGCAGCAACTGTAAAGAAAGTCAAACCAAAATCCGCGCCCTGTTTTGTAAAGTGGGTGGACGGGAAAAGTACGTGTTTTGTTCAAGGTAGCCGCGTATATACAAACCAGTCAAAATCAAGTTTGCACCAAAGCGGTTGGTATCCTAGTAGTGAAAGCAGTTAGTAATCTAATAATGAAAGCAGTTATTAGCCTAGCAGTGAAAGCGGTAAGTATCATAGCAGTGAAAGCTCTGTCCCTGTCTTCCCATGCATGCAAATTAAAAGTAACAGACCAGACCCACACTAATTGTACAGGTCCAAGGTTGGACAATTGAGCTTGCTGCTGTTCTTAAATCGAATTGTTTCGACTCAGGTTGCTGCAGAAATCAAGGTGCTGCCTTGACAACCACTGCCAAAGCCAATCATTACACACAGTGAACAATGCTGCACCCATCACTGATGCACGACACACTCATCACTGATACACGACACACTCATCACTGATACACGACACACTTATCACTGATACACGACACACTTATCACTGATGCACGACAAACTCATCACTGATGCACGACACACTCATCACTGCTACACGCCAAACTCATCACTGCTACACGCCAAACTCATCACTGATGCACGCCAAACTCATCACTGATACACAACAAACTCATCACTGATACACAACAAACTCATCACTGATACACGACAAACTCATCACTGATGCACGACAAACTCATCACTGATACACGACAAACAATAAAAAGTAAACAGCGTACCTGCAATCTCTGGACGCTGAGTAGATGAGGCCCTCTCCCCCCCATTTTATGCTCGTCACTACCTGCAGGAAGGGAGTTATAAAAAAACAGGCGACGTTATTGCGACCTTTTTGAGAAAAGCATCTGGCTAAGCATTAGGTCGGATACACGCGCACAAATTACTTAAACACACATCCACTCACAGGCAGGTAGATGGCATATCACCAGCCTTGCCACAGCTCTTGCTCACCATAGTGTGATTGCTCATAGTGAATTGAGGGCGGCGTGTGGACGCATCCCACACTGTGATTGTCTTGTCTTTGCTGGCACTTGCAAAGCGCATGCAAGGCAAGGCCCTGTGTGCAGGCTCCCAAGACTGCAAGTGCACATGCGATTCCAACCATTTAGGCAACGGATTGGATTGGCTGCGGAGATGCTGGGGAGGGAGACACTAATATGTGTTGTCATACATGATGTTTATGTACGACTCTGGTTGCTCCTGCGCATGTGTTCGATGCAGGAGCTCAGAGACCCGTGCCCTTGTCACGAGCCATACGCATACTGGCCCACTTCCCCACCCCAAACCTACAGCTGAATGCCAAGAGCAAGAAGAAGGAAGCCACAGCCAATTTGAATTACGCAGAGGATTAGATCCAGGAAGAGTACATGGATTAAGAAGATGTGATCAATGGCCCTGTGTGCATAAATCCAATAAAAACTTGCTTTGACTGAGTTGTGCTGACAACGACTTGAAGTAAGGGCAATGTGTGCCTGCCAAGCACTCTAATGCACAGCACAGCAGGAGCAGTCACACAAATTTGAAATGTCTGAATAAAAATCTGTTGCCTTCCTCTCTTGCACTGCCCACACAACTAGAGCCTGGGCATAATGAGCCGGCCAAAGCAAGCAAGTCGTCATACTTTTGTTGTTATAATTATTGCATATAAGGTCGCCCAAATCCCCCTTCACTTCACCTCCCCCCTACCAACGATGTGATCCACTTGCTGTGTCCAGAGCATTGTCCAATCGGCTTGTCAGATTTGGGCGACCACAAGAAAATGGCGCCATCCATGTCGCCACTTGCTACGTACCTGCTTAAGCAGACAAGGGGGGACGGTGCAATGAAAAGAAATAGTGTGTACAAAGCTGTGAAATTGCAACCCTTGCTTTCCCTTGCTGTTAAGCATGGCACGTACCCAAAATTGCATCTATGTATATTCCGTGCGCATTAGTTACGGTGTGTGTTTCTACTGACGCAACCAGGCCACTATGTAAACTGAAGCACCACTTTTGCGAGTTGGAAAACTTACTGTCCGTCTGGAGACCAAGCTATAGCTAGCACCCAGCTTCTATGGCCCTGCACAGCACGACAGGCTGGCAGTTGTTGGTTTTATGGTGTCCAAGCAAAATGAGCAGGCTAATGGGCAAGACGGCTGAGCGACTGACTCCCTTTGGATAGGATGGAGTCAGTTCCCCCTTGCGTTTACTTCAGGATTCAGAAAACCTGTAGCCGCAGCACAATTGTTTAAAAACAGGCAAAAACGGTTTACCGAGCCTTGCTTGGCCATTGCTTTTCTTGATGCTCCAACACTTTGGCTGCTTGCTGAGCGTGGAAGTGTCTAGCGACCTTGTTGCTGGACACGTGTACGCTCAGTGGAAGGGCAGGTAGCAGTAACAAGAGTACACCTAGCCACCCACCTTGCACTCAGTTAGGGGCAGCTGTGTGCCCAGGTCCCAGAAACGCACGCACGTGTCACCACTCCCACTCGCGAGCTGTCGTCCATCAGGACTGAAGCTGACCTGTGTGTGTGTGCGCAGGGGTGGTCTATATCACACCCATACGCGATGCACACGATGCATCTACTGTTTTCAAAGGAATTCTTTAAATGTGAGGCCATATACAGCGTATACATGTATCCAGCCAAGCCTTCTATAGCCATGTTCCTTAGACTGTATTACCATGACTCCTTACGTCTGCGAGCCGCATCGTGATCTTAATCATTGAGCGTCTGCCGAAAAATGATCACGCACATACAAAATGTGACAAATGACCGGCCGGGACCAAAGAAGCTGAGTAAAACTTCAATATTGTTTATGCTCGACTCATTAAACACAGCGCACAGATACTCATACACACACACTTGGTGCATGTTGCATATGGCACACGGCCTACTGCGGTGCTCAAGTCTGAGTTGCACTCACGGAGAGCACTGCCTCAGAGTGTCCTGACATGGAAGCAGTGCATCGGGACACGGGACGGACTCGAAAGACGGCCTGCATCACAAGACCGCACACAACAGTATATCGTGTATATAGTGTAAGGATGTGACATGTAATGTATTTAGGGTTGGCAAGAACCATATATATACGGTGTACATACGGTAATTTTGGCTTGGAAATCACCAAAAATACGGTGTATATATACGTATACATACGGTTCTGGCCAACCCTAAATGTATTGCATCATGTTAATGGATGTATGAGTGTTCCACTGCATGCATAAACAGCGTCATGTCATGAGAATGACAACAGTGTATGTTCTGATGAGCATGCATGAGCAGCAGGGATCGTGGCCTGCCAAAGATAGGGTAAATTATTAATCCTCGCTCAACTTGCTGCACCAACCACTTTACATTGTACCTGTACAAAAGCCATATTACAAAAAGGCTTGCAAGGTTCCCTCTCTGATCGACCTCTGTTCAATGTGCATGACGTCAAAGGAAAGGCAAGGAGCTGGTTTTAGTTATATCGGTGTGGTTTGTGCAGAGGAAATGCTCAAGGCACTTACATTCAACACAATAGGTGCTAGTCGTTGTTGAGCGAGCTACAAAGCATGTACACATATAAACACATGCAGACGTACAAGCCCATACACCTTCAGCTCTGCAGCTGTGTAGCAGTTCAGCATGCTACCTTTTCCAGTTTCCTCGTATGATATCTGAACACACTGCACACAACCACATGCACCACCTGTGGCTGGTAGACCACTTTCAGCACGCTCTCCACACTGATGCCTGCCTTGTGAAGGTGACTCCCCAAAGAGCTGGCCAGCTCCTACGGAGGTATAAGTGCACCAGTCTAACGTTCACACGGGCTGACAAGTTTTTGCAGTGCACCAGGTTGGCGTTCAAACACGCATAGTTGTTTTGAGTGCACCAACACAAGACTCGTCCAAATCTGGCTGAACCTCACGCACAAGGCATTCCACAACGACGCCTGCCTTTTGTGTGTCAAGTAAGAAAGCAACATAGGCGGGCAACAGCGCCTGCCTTGCATGTTAAAGAGGCTTGTCCTTCAGGACATTCCCAAATGCAATATAAGAATATACGACACGCCTTCTTAAGTTGAGAACCTTGCACACCTGCTCTTCGATGTAAAACGAGTAGGGCAGCTTCTCGTCATTTTGCAACAAATTGTTCAGCAGCATCTCCAGCTGCTCCGGAGTGATGGCAGCAGGCACATCCAGCTGGGAGGCTGTGTGCATGCGTGCAATGTTTGTGTGTGTATGTGCGTGCGCATGTGCCTGTGTGTGTTTGTGTGTGCGCGCGCACGTGTGCATGTGCGGGCGCCTGTGCCTGTGCCTCGTGCGTGTGAGTGCGTATGTGTGTTTGCGTGTGTGTATGGTGTGTTGATGTGTGCATGTATGTGTGTGTGTGTGTGTGTGTGCGCGCACGCCCGCGTGTGCATGTTTGTGCACACGTGCGTGCATGTATGTGCGCATGCAGATACATTTGCGATTTTAAAACTGCATTCCCATGCGCCAGGTTTGCTTCCCCGGCTTGCAAGCCCTAGCCGGCGTAACCTACCCGTTGCGTCCCCAGTGGAAGTCATGAGCTGGATGATGAGGTTTCCTTCATTGCTCTTGGATTCCTCTTGCTCCAGCTGGAGTCTCCGCTTCTTAGTCTGGTTGGCCATTGTTTATCTGGTTTGGTTTTGACTTGCTATACGGATTAAAATCTACCTGCTGTTAATTGTTTCAATTATAAAAAAGCAAGTATGCAATTGAAGGATGTTTGCAATCGAAGGATGTTTCACGATTCCCGATTTTTTCACATGAACAGATTGTGTGAATTATCATGCGGAACGGTCGTTTTGTTGAGCTGCCCTGTCCGGTAGCTTTTACAGCCATAAATGACAACATGTTTTATGTATGTGAGCCTACAAACCTATATTTATTGACACGTCACGTCAAAAGCGCTGTCGATTGGTATATAAATGAGTCGATTTTAAGGGGGGTGGGGGGTTGGGGGTACACGTGTACGTATACCGTTTGTTTACGATCACTTCGGAAATTAATTAATTATTCGGCCAGAAAACGAAATTTTTTAATAATAATTCTTGGAGGCCTCTCCGAACTGACTTCGAAGTGATTAAGTAATTATTTATAGTGAGGGTGAAAATCGAAATGAGCTCCATAGCGCGCCAGTGTGAACCCCCTGGCCGGGTTCTTGAAGCCTCAGCCACAGCTTCAGCCTCAGCCACAGCTTCAGCCATAAATAACAGCAGTAGCAGTACACATGCAGCATTCACAGGGGGGCTCTCGAACTCAAAAACTAATACCCGACAGGGCCCTCCCGAAGTGCCCTCGAACTCAAAATATATTCCCCCGACTCCCTCACGAACACAAATTGAAAATTTAATTAATTATTTGAAAGTGTGGTCACGAACTGATCGTGAACGAACGGTATATCTAATTGAAATCGAGTACTGTGTAGACACTTCCCCTACTCAACAAGCAGAAAGGGCACGAGAACAACATAAGCTGCTAATGCCTCGCTTACATGGACACCACAAAACCCTTCACGCCTTTTTGCTAGGAGCGACAAGCACCATCTACAGCAGCCACACAAGGAACAACTCTACAGCCTTGGAGTTACTGGTCTACATGCCACATCACTCATGAAAGATTAAGCCTACATGCAATCAGATCCGCAACCAAAATCATACAAATGAGAGGAGACATTGATTACAAACCCCACAAATATATGAGCAATACTCCTGGTGGTGTGCAGGCTTCTGCCTCCCAACCACCTGACCCCCACTTTATTTATTCTCCAGATGGGATGTTGTGTGTCTTTGCATCCATTGAGTGGTGCAGAACACAAAACAACATCCTTTCCTAATCCATGCCGGTAGTGTTTATACTATCTGCGTTCTTTTCTTTTCTATTAAGGCGTGACAGCTTCTAGCCTCCCCTTTACAAGTGTATGTGCGCGCAAGCGGAACCTACTGACACTGTGCATAACGTGTTTGGTAGACCGATTAAGATGAAGATACCATGGTACAGTAGTCGGCATACGCTCATTTCCAGAAAAAGGAATGGTAAATTAAGGAATAGTAAATTAAGAATGATAAGTGGCCAGGGTTTGATGCAAGTTGTGTGTGTTGGGATTCACCAACTCAGCGTCTCTCCAAACGCCCCTCATCCTATGCTTCAAATCCGCAGTAGATCCTTGCATGCGCACAGCAGGCCCACTTTGAACAGCTCGTACATGTGACTCACATCCACACGGTCCTTGAAAGGCGCATAGCATCTGAGCAGTCAGCAGGTAATTATTGAAAAAGTCCACGAAAACTAAAAAGCAACAGACTATCAATGAAGCAGGGTGGATTCTTATAAGTGGCAAGGGGCAACTGAGGGGGACTGGGAGCACCTCAGCAGCACCGCCAGCCACTAGCAGATCCACCTTCCCCAGACAGCGCCGACCCAAATCTCAGCATTCTCCAACGCGACATTCACCTTGAGATCAAGTACGGTGAGGACACTAGACCGCAGAGCCAGCTGAGCGCCGCACAGGAACAACAAAAAGGCCTCCGCTCCATTCTCCAAGGAGCCTCCGTTACCCTTCACACCATGCTTTTGGGGGTGGGCGGCACTATCTACAACAATGACACGCTGGAGGCTTTTAAGGAGCTGGGTCTTGATTGTCAAAGAGTTGAGCAGCTTGCTTGCTTTCGAGTTTTATTAACATTATGTCATCTACGCTGCCAAACTTGTTCAAACCAGACATGCCCTTTCCGGTACCAATACAAACTCTCATTAAGAGCTGGTGAAATCAGGACAAGCCTGCAACCCTCCTATTCCCCATTGGTTTCTTCTTCTTTTGTGTCGTGTTGGAGGAGTTGTATGGTACCCGGTACCAAAGCTGGCTCCTTTTCCTTGAATAATGCGAGGTATTTCTACGCCTGCCTGCATACAAGTTTTCTCTTCTTTCTTACAACTCAGCCAATGTTGGAAATTTTATTTATATTACCTATATTATTATTTATATATTATATGGTATTGCGGTCGGTTGGTCCTGGCAGATGCTTAATTGCTAACTGCATTTATTCAGTGCTGCAATGTCACAAACAGCATTGTGCCTTTTTCCCCTTTCCAGGGTTTTTTCTATAGGTGCTACAAGTCTGGAGCTAGAACAACAACTATCACAAATTTTACACGTTTTATTTAAGCAGCCTACCAATCGCCACATTTTGACTGACGGCTTTATCTGTACTACACACATTAGTAATTCCTGCAAATCCTGTTAGAGATTCATTTGGTTAGGCTCAATACCAGTGGTGCTTAGGTTGAAAATTTACGCATTATCAGGAGTTCGGGAGCTTACTAGTAGTAAATAATTGCAGAAAGTTTGCCACAACACACATGTATGCAGGAGGTGTTATTTGATGCAAAGTACACATGAAACAGTTGATGAAATCTTAAGTACTCGTTGCTAAAGCCGGCATCAATTGGTAAATAGGTGCAACCTCATTATCCATACATGAGATAAAATGATGAGGGGGGACATCTGCAAGCAGAATGACGACTCCAAGTATCGCTATTACTTGTCTATAAGAACAAATAAACAAAGACGCCAGCACCAGGTAACCAACAACGATCCAAGGTCCTAGCCTCTCTGCCAGTGGACACCCAGCCGTCTAGAAATCTCTATTGGTCCTGCCGTTGCTGCTGCTGCAGCTGCTGGCGCTCTTCTGCTTCTTTAAGCGCTTTTGCAGCAGCCCCTGAAACAAGCTTTGTGACCAGGAGCGTCGAACCTATGCCCAGACCTGGAATCAACAACCAGTGTGTGTGTAGCACGCAACTTTTAGTCATGCACGTTGTTGGCTGAGCCAAATTTAACCCCTAAGTGAACGCACTGGGCTCCTTAACTCTATAAAAGAATGGTGGAAAGATATTTGCTGTCAAAGAGGGAAGCAAGCATGCAGCTCTTTCGCTCTTCAAAACTCTGTAGCTGGGTAACAATCCACGATACCCTAACTCACCCCATAAGGCAATTTGTTGAGGAGTGAACCCCTGCCCTCCCGCCGCTGCATCTGCAGCAGCACGCCCTGCGTTGAAGATGAACAATCACGCACATTGAAGCAAGGAATTTATCAAAAATTAAAATTGTATTGACTCTCTTGGTCACATGTGTGCGCATTGTTAACAGTTCTTTCAAGTGCTCTTGTCTGTGGGAATAAGGGTTCACACCACAAATGGAGCAAATAGAAAGACGTATTAATCTTCTCCAATTACACATAGTGAGGCTAAAATAGAAAAGCAAGAATAACGCACCGACTCCCCCCAAGTACACGTAAGCAAAAGTGGCTGGGAGCATTCCTGCCCAGCTAGCTAGAGTGTAATCACGCAAGCTGATTGTCGTCAGCCCTGCATACATGCAATATGTACAGAGTCGATGAAGCTGCAGCCACCTAAGCGAGTATGGGACTGGATGATGAATTGTCCTGGTTGGTATTGGGTGAGCAGTAAAGCGACCTCCTTACCGAGTGCGTAATTCAAAATGGTGAAAGGGAACAGAGGGGAAAGACGAAGCAGTAGAACAAGCTTGCTGCCCTCTGCTGAAATCGAAGAAATTACTGCCTGCAGTTTAAGGTTCCCTGCGGATAGGTGGACAATAGTTTAAGCCTGGAAACTGATGAAGTAAGGACTGAGAATGTGCCGGATATTGCTTACGTACCTTTCAACCGTTCCTCCACCCAGGGCTGCAATGTAAAATGGAGGAAGAGTCACAAAGATAGAGAGACATCATTTAGAGAGAGGGGGAGCTGCAACTTCAGGGATGAAATGCCTCCATTGTTTTGAAATGCGACATACAACTGTGGTACTGCATATGTACATACCTGAGCCAAATAGCGGGCTATCAGAAAGGCGCAGATGGCTCCTAGAGTGGATGCAAGGGACACCAAGGCAGTCCCTTGTATAGGCCCTAGTTGGAGGTACGCGCAAGATTAGAGAGGGTTCAACAGGCACGCGCTAATATGATCCTAAATTGAACGCCTCCTTACCAAACAACGCGCCGGCAGCAAGCGTCAAGATGGAGCCAGGGATGAATAATATGGTGAACACGACGTATGCTGCGATGAAAACCACTGCGAGCGTTCATTGTGCAATGGAACAATTGAACAATGACAGACTTCTCTCAGCATTCGATCTGCAAACATTGCAGCAACGTCTGACCTGCACCCCAAACAGGCCCAACCGACTGTGTGTATTCAGAAATGGCCTGCGTGATTAATAGTAAACCCAGGCGAACAGAGTTGTGGTGTCATACGAAGAGTGTTTGTGTGTGTACGTGCGTTTTTGATTCAGGGTCCGCGCGTGTATGTGTGCATATGTGCGTGTGTATATGTGTGTGTGCGTGTGCGTGTGTGTGTGCGTGTGACAATTTATGCGTTTAGTGTGTGTCTCCATGAGAAAGCATGTGTGCGTGTGTAGGTGTGTGTGTATTTGTGTGTTTGTGTATGTGCGCGTGTGCGCACACGCATGCATCCCTGAACACAACTCTTTCCTCGGCCTACCTCGATCACGCCATTAAAGTCAAACGCTTCTGCGGGCTGTGCAAAAAGGAGGGACGTTCCTGCCAGTAAAGTCATGGCGTAACCCCCCATTGGGATCAGAGACTTTCTAGTGGACATCGAAACAATGCTATCCCCTCTCTTTTTATCCGGCAAACAAGATCCTGAAGGAGAGAGAGAAAGAGAGAGAGAGAGAGTTTGTGTGTGTTTTGCGTGCGTATGTGTGTGTGTGTTTGTTGTACATGTGTTTGTGCATGTGTTTGTGCATGTGTGTTAGTGACAAAGAAGGAGAGAGGGAGAGGGAGATGGAGAGGGAGAGGGAGAGGGAGAGG
>Ga0307945_1001440_pt1 | contig 18585 bp, 12 predicted proteins | sample OrgLakmetagen228_FD_201818 | JGI IMG/M metagenome (GOLD analysis project Ga0307945, IMG submission 201818) | Saline water microbial communities from Organic Lake, Antarctica - #228 | ecosystem: Environmental > Aquatic > Non-marine Saline and Alkaline > Saline | place: Antarctica: Organic Lake...
CCAGTCGATTGGCACCCTTGTTGGGTGATTTGATTAAAGGGGGGGGGCTGGGTGCCTGGTCATAGAAGTGCATGGAACGTCCCCAAGTAGGCCGCGGGGGGGTGTTCAGGCAAGTTACCAGCAATTGATTCCAAACTTGCAGTTTACGCATTGCATTATGCATAAGTTGCATGATTGAAGTAAACAAATGCTTTGGCAAAGGTGTTGGCTGGATTTGTGCACTAAACAGGTGGTCAGTGCAAGAACGTGCGCAAACCAGTTTTTGCCCTATAGCTCGTCAGGTATTGCATTATTTGACATGAGAACTGTGCAGGCAGATAGCTGCTTGAATTCTGAGCAGATTGACACCCTTTTTATTAGTGTGGGGGTCAGGAAGTTGGGGGGGGGGGCATTTTGGGCCGGAGGCCCAAAATTTTACACGTGACTGTCATGAATAATCTTTCTTTTGACGCCTCCTGCGTAGCTAGTTATTTTATTGCCAGCTTCTGGACTTGACATTGGACAAGAAGAACAACCGAAAACTCTCTTTTTGTGTAATTGTATGTGCTCAGACAGCATGTCTGAGTAGGCTCCCCTAGCTCTGAGGAGACAAAGGCGCGGCCTGTCTAGCAGTGTGCGGAATGTCTAGCAGTGTGCGGCCTGTCTAGCAGACTATTAGCAGGCACTTCCCGTTGCTTGTCACCTCACACAGCAAGGCGCAACAATCGGTGCGTGCGTGGTCCTAGACACCTTTGCGGGCCAGGTCATCAATAGGGCTTACTTGCATGTCGCAACACTGCAAGTTCTTGAGTTCCATGTACAACAATCACGCACAACAATAGGGGAAAGGATTGCAGCTTCTACCTTGCCAAAGCAAATGCTGTTGAAATACGCATGCCTTTACTTCACTTCCTGCTGTAGCTATAACACAAGCATGTGCCCTTTCAAATAGAGGAGAGAGGAGCACAACAACAATGCCTTGTGGAAGCATTTCCGATGCTCAGACTTGCCATTGTAAGAAGACTGGAGCAAATTTAATAATTGAAAGTCAACTTTTCATTTAGTGAGATTCCAGCAAAATACAATCGACAAGTTTTGTTCGTTTAACGGGAAATCGACCGTACCTTAATCGGAATATTAAAAATGCTCCAACGAGTCCTGGTCCGGGGCAGTCGAACTTCATCGACTTCGCTCCGCCCGGCGGCCCTTGTCAGTCGAGCATTTGCTACAGGCCCAGAAACAACGGTGTCCGTGGAGGTGAGTGCTTAAAGGGAGGGGAGAGTTATGTAAAAGGTTTGTCAGATCATTTACTCCTTGGTCAGCTTCTCTTTCACCCATGATCTTGATGTATGCCATGCCTTCATCAGGTAGCACCCTATGCCACGCACAAAATTGAGGTACGTAGGACGTTGAAAGTATGTGCCGCAGGGATAATTGATGAGCGGGCGGGATGACACGTGCCCTCGGCATACAAGATTGCATGCCTGCACTTTGAATTGCATGAAGAGTGCTAATGTCCACTGGAGGCATACAGCAATTGCTTCAGATTATTGGGTCCATCTTAGTATCTTTTGTTTGCAGCGCACTACTTGGGCATTGCTATAGGTGCAGGGGAAGATGTAATCTTGAGGTCGCAGTGCAGGTGACCCTACAAACGTACTTTCTTCTCCTTAACATTTGTTTGTGAAGGCACACCCGCTACTCGGCGACATGTTGCTAAGACTATCGAGCTGCATACTGCCATCACATGCAACCCTGATGCTCTTACATGTGCGACATATCCAACAATTACACACTCGGCATGTTTGTGCGTTCTTGTACGTGCGTGCTCTTGCACTTACGTGTGCTACAGGCAATCTCTCACTTTTGCAACTGTAAAGTAGCTTCTCACATGGTATGTGTGCTCTCGTGCAGGCCCCCTCCACGCATGTAGAGACGACTGTGGGCGAGCTATCAGACATGCATACACTTATGTAGGTGACGAGGTGCTTCACGCATAAAAGGATCTCACACACATTTGCTCCAAGCCGCACTTGTATCTGAGGAAAGACCTAATCACATCTTCTTCCTTTTCCTGATCTTTCCCCTGCTTCTGACGTGTCCCACCTGCTTGAATGACGATGTCTGGCATCTTCTGATGACACGTGCTGCATATCAGGTACAAGATGAGGCGCATGGAGGTGGCGGCAGACATCCAGTACAAATCCAAGCTCATTCGCGGATTCTGTCACTTGTGAGTGGTGTTTACAGCTGTCTTTGTTCCTTCACGGCTCGTTCAGAAGGCAGGAGGAATTTCATCTGGGAATCTGGGAACGACCAAGAATAAACTGAAAACCTAGGAACAAGGGAGGAAAAGGAAAGGAGAAAGGGAACAGGAAGGCACCGGAGCAGTTGGCACCAAAGTCTGCCCGCCAAGAGATAGCACAGACACAGCAGAAAGAAACAAGAAGCAACTGCACCATGCGGGCAAACAAAACTAAACTTGCCCCTAAACACGCTGAAGAAAGGGACCATGCCTGCTTGCAAAAGAGCGCAGGCACAGTAGGACGGACCACAAAGCAGCAAGGGCGAGCAAATGTAACCTTGCCCCCCAAACACCCTGAAATAATAAGAATGGACAAGAAAGGACAAGAAAGGAAAGCATACACTTCTGTGCAAAAAACATCACACAAGTCACTCGCCAGCAAGAGCTGGAGTTATCCTGAAAGCAGAGATTTCAGCAGTTTCTTATACTTTTGTTTTTGTTCTTACTTTCTTGGCTTTTTTGTGTGTATTGTTTACATCTGTTTTTTCCTTTTTTTATTCTTTCATTCATTTCTGTGGTGGGGTTCTATGGTACCAAGGTGGCTCCTTTTCCTTTTATTAATGTAGGGAGTGGTTTTCGCTGCATATTTTAATTCTTTTCTATTCTGCAGGTATTATGAACAACTTTCATGTGTTTTGCTTCCACATTCTCTCTAATCTTGCTCTTTATAAAACTTCATACAGGAAGTTGTTCATCTTAAAGTACCAGAGTATGTGCTCAGATCCGATTAAGTATTGCCCTGCGTACAGGTTGACAGGCTAACACACACACACACACACACACACACACACACATACACACACACACCCCTAGGGCTTGCACCCTGATTTGGTGCATTCCACAGGGTGTGGCATACATATTAAACGCATACCAACGATTTGTTCAGAAAGTTATTCAAGAAGTTACAAATTATCCAATACCACTGACATAACGGTTGATCTGTTGTAAAGATTGTGCAGCTAAAAGTGGGGTTCACGCCACAGCAAATTAAGTGTGTGCTTGACTGGTCAACTGCTCCGAGTTGCAAGGAAGACAGTTTGAATGTCAGCACTGAGCTGATACGTGTCAGCCACAGTGCATGTGCCCTCAGAACATATATAAGCCATACCTCTTTTGGGCCTCAGTGTTCCCCCTCTGGTGTAACATTCCCATGCTTTGCCGGGGCCACCCTAGATAGCAGCAGGGTCGGTAGTGCTTCTTTCCGATCATAATGATGACGACCTATAATGCTAACACTTAACACTTTATTGCTCAGGTACGATGGCCAAGAAGCATTAGCAATGCATTAGCAGTAGTTGCATTAGCAATAATAATATATATTATTATATAATAGTTGCATTAGCAATAATCAGCAAGCATTAGCAATGCTAACAATTTACACTTTATTGCTCAGGTACGATGGCCAAGAAGCAGTGCTGACAGGCATTGAGGCCGCCATCACAAAGCAGGTCCGTCCTCTGTGCGTAACCATAAGCTTTGAGGCTTTTGCTAGAAAGCCATTGATCATCAAACGGTGCTGACAGCCACAAGGTCGTTATCATGAAGCAAGTTGGCACTTAACATGTGGCACTTAACATGTGGCACTGAACATGTGGCACTTAACATGTGGCACTTAACATGTGGCTGTTGACTCAGGCAACATTAATTTCCTGACAGATTTTTAAAAGAGATTAACTGGTTTAAGGTTTGGGTTTTAATTAGGGTTTTATGCTTTGGGAGTTGAGGTTGGTAGCCCTATCTGAGTCGGATACAAGAATAGCATTACCACATCACCGCCCTTTGTATTTTTAGCTTGCTTCAATTATTTGTGAACCTGCATAAGCTCTCACACATGCTTTCCTTTTCGTTTTTCCCATTTTTACCATGTGTCCCTTTGTCACAACGTGCAGGGATTACTGCTACAACCTGAAACGTAAGGCATCCTGTAAATACCACACAAAATTTGTGCGTACGCATGAGTGAACAAACATACATGGACACACACATATGGACCGCACACACAAGTATACACACACACATGCATGCCTGCTTGCCTGCCTGTTTCTGTCAGGACTCTCTCATTACAACATACAGAGATCACTGCCACAATCTGACTCGTGGAGGCAGTGTGTATGACACCATGGCCGAGCTGTTTGGGCGTGCTACTGGAACCACAAAAGGTAAGGTCATAAAGGGAAAGTTGAAAGAAATTGGACCACTAAGGTTGTTAACAAGGGAAGTCTGATAGAAAGTTGGATCGCAAAGGTTTATAGAAAATTGGACTACTCAGGTTACACTGGAAAGGTTGATACAACAACTGTACTCACTATTGAAAGATTATTGTAGGGATGAATATTAGGAAATAAAACCAGAATGTATCAAAGAAAAAGGTGCTGGTGAGGTCTTCAAAGATGCTTGCTCGTGCATGCTTTGACAACATTAGAGCTAACACCTGGTACTAATGGCCATGTTCTTAGCACCACAGAAGGTCTAGACTTCTTCTAGACAAGTGGGGGAGCATCAATGGCGACACTGAGAAGTTGCCAAAGCCCTATCAGCACTGTCAATGCAACACGCGTGTGAATGTAGGCAGCTACGTGCTCCCGCAAACAGGCAGACCCTGTGCAGGATTAAGGCACGTCTTAGACGTGTAGTTTCATTTCCTTTTTCTGTGGCATCAAAAGATATGCAGGCACCTCTTTTGACTGTACACCCCACTACTGTCACCCTGTGTGCCCAATTCAATTTTAGTTACCAGGTTGATACTTCGTTTCCAGTTTCCAGACTGAATCTTGAAGGGACACAAGCAGGAGCACTGCTCTATACATCTTCTACGCACATCCTCCCTTTTACGTAATGCATTTTGAGCTATTTAGACTTTCCTTCCAGACTTAGATTTTGCAGGTTCAAGCAGCAGGTTTGCATTTGAATTTTATTTCTAGACAATTGTTTCTGCAGAAACACAAGCAGGAGAGCTGCTCAGCACTGATGCTACGTACACCCTCCTTTCCCTCCACCCTTGTGCTCAGGCATTGGCGGCTCTATGCATATGTACAACAAGGCAGAAAATTTCTATGGGGGCAACGGCATTGTGGGGTCCTCTGTGAGTATCCTGAGACTACGGCATTTGGTACCATACAGAAACTTGTCCAAGACATGGCCAAAGCAGCAATTTAAATAAGTCATAACAAAATAGGGCTGCCTCGGTCAAGCCTGTGGTACCAGAAATATGTGGTACCTTGATAAAGTCAATGGTGAAAAATGTAGTAAAGAAGAATGATCTGTGATAATATCACTGATAACACGGCTAGGAGGTATTGAATGGTAAAATGTTACAGTATGGTGAAGTCTGGCATTTCCAGTTTGCAATCTTTCCTTAATTTATGTAACGCCCTCCCCCCCCAAACAAGGGGCAACAAAATGGCGATGTATCCAAGGCATTTGTCAGGTGAGCTCAAGATGTAGTAGCTTGTATAAAAGATGTTGCATAATAAGATAGTTGTATAATAAGATGTAGTAACTTGTAGTAGGTGAGCTCTGGAATGTTGAAAAAGGGTAATCCAACAGATGCCATTTCTGTGCTTAGTGCGATACATATATCCACGTAACAAGCTCAAGATGTAGTAGCTTGTACAAGCATTGCACATTTCCTGGGTTGTTTATGTAAGCGTGCTTGAGGACTCCCTTGGCCTACCTCGTCTTTGCAGAGGTGTTGCAACTCCACAACAACACAAAACCACGATGGTTTTGTTTCTCGTTTGTGCCCTGAGCTCTATCGGCGCAGGCGTTCCCCCCCCCTCCACATACACAAATATACACACAAACACACACACCCTGTCCACAGATCCCCAACGGCGCAGGCATCGCCTTTGCCCACAAGTACAGGAAAGAGCCCAACGTGTGCGTGACAATGTATGGAGATGGTGCAGCCAATCAGGTGGGTGCTCATGCGTGTGTGTGTGTATATATCAGCATGTGTGTTTACAAATATTTGCGGTTTTGAATTCATAATATTTAGTCAGCCCTAGGAGTATCTATGATTATAACGCTCAAGCTTTACCTGCACCCTTGTAAATGCCGTTTCAATAAGGCACCGTATACAGTATTTTGAAAGGCATAGTGTACAGCAATTTTAACTAATGGCACACTGCAGTGCACATTTTTAGCATGCAAGTATGTGCAAGAGAACCTGCATGGAAACAATATACACTTGCACACACACGCATGCACACATACACATACACAAATACATACACATACACATTCATGTCCAATTCCACACACAGGGCCAAAAATTTGAGGCATTGAACATGGCTGCTCTTTGGGAGATCCCTTGCATATTTGTGTGTGAGAACAACCACTACGGCATGGTGGGTAGTACGCAAAATGTCAATCAAGGTACCATCTGTGTGTGTGAGTGTGAGTGTGTGTGTGTGTGTGTGTGTAAGAACAACTACTACAGCATGGTGATTACAGGAGGCTCAAACACACACGGTATTTTGATGTAATTACAAGCCACCGTAGTATATGTTGCTCACAATGTCAAACACAGTACAACTAGTAACTATGTTTGCATGTGCAAGCAACCCTTACAGCACGGTGGACGGACCAGTGAGTGAAGAGGGGGAATGAGGGAAAATATGTGCTTGCCACACTTCATAAAAAAAAAACTCTTGCAGGTTGTCATTCACAATTTTAAGGAAAGAGCTACTCCGGCGCCGTGACATATGTTTTTTGTGTGGTTGGTTTTGAGCCTCTCTGCAGTACAAAATATTTTCCTTTCAGGCGTGCAATACAAAGATTGTAGAAGGGCATAAAAACAGATCGAGCTAGTTACAAAAAACTGCCGCAAAGTCTTATTTTGTTATAACCAACACGGTTTTGGAGCTGCTAAGAGGGGTCATACTGCATATCACATTGCATAAGAGGATATAAGAGGGCATATCACACTCAAAAAAAGGGTTCGCACTACATATGTATAGTTTTCTGTGGAGAAGTCAGTAATGAAACAAAAATCGTCCGCAGGGCACGTCAGAGTGGCGAGCTACAAAGAACTCACAGTTCTACACAAGAGGAGATTACATTCCAGGCATCCAGGTATTTTCAAGCAATTTATAGGACTTGCTTTTGAAACCCCCCCTCATTAATATAAACTGCATAGGCCTCTGCAGCATGCAGAAATACTCGCGTTCTTAGAGGCGAGTGCAACTGAATGTTAGTTGGAACTGTCTTCCCCCAGCTTGCGCTGTGGGAACCATCCTAATTACACTTGGTCCTTAGTGTTTGGATTTTGTTTTCCCCTCTTCCTTGCCTCTTGATTTCAGCATCTTGCTGTCTTAGTTGGCAGGTATGGGTGTCAACGGCCCAGCTGCTAGCAACTTCCCTCTTGGAGTTTTAGCCAGTTCAGTGGGACCAGGTTTTCAGGCGGTATTTTCTCTGCTCAAATTTCTTTAGGCAGAGTTTTTGGGTAGTGTTTTTGAGTCTGTTGGATGGTTGGCCAGTGTAAATCCCCCTCCAACATTTGATGAAGCCGAGTCGGAGTAGAAATTACAGGGCAATTTAGTTTAAGGTATGTGCCCTGAAAGCTAAATGGTCTGTGGTCAGGCCGGACTCTTCGGCGTTGCGGGTTTGAATCCGCCTGGTAGTGAGAGTACTTCGCTGTCCGACAGCTCCATCTCTGTTCCCTTAATCCATTTTTGTGGTGTTATCACCCCTTGCGTGTAATTTTTTATTCTAGTTAACTCACAGGGCAGTGACAGCCACAACCGTTTCATTTCCTGTCCTCTAGCTTGCATTAGGTCTCCTCTAATTCTAGGGTCGGCCAAATTGAATGAACGCACGAACTGTATATAACCGTACGCACACCGTATACAACCGTATGCACACACCATGCATGATTGTATGCGCACACCGTACATGACCGTATGCAAGGTGGTAACCCTGCTAAAATACCGTATTTAGGTACATTGTATATACCTATGCATGTACGGTATTGGCCAACTCTATCTTATTACGGCTTCATCCCTTCTCTTGTTACATTCCCACAAGTTTTGCAAAGTTTGTGCTGGCTAATACCTTTTTTTTTTATTGAATGTGCTCACTAAGCTGCTACTGTCAAGATCTTCCGCGCACACAGAAGCATTAATGTGCTAAAGCTGGAAGCATACATACTGATGACATGAGCAAAGTGCTGGGTGCTGACTGTTCTTATTCATGAAGCAGCAATTTGTGAGCTGATGATTGTAACCTCTGTAATTAATTGGCACTTGGGCTTGTGGCATAAATGTGATGCTGGTTGCTGGTTGTGCTCAAAGAGATGCGATCTATGGGTTTCAATACAACTATCTCAGGTGGACAGCATGGATATAATGCTGAAAAACGATTGATTTGACTGAATTACACTGTCAAATAAATGTACGTCTCTCAGACGGACAGCACGAATTCAATGATAATAAACGACTGCGCTGACTGAATTGTAACTTGTGCGTATGTATGCAACCTCTCAGGCGGACGGCATGGACGTGCTTGCAGTGAAGCAAGTCACCGCGTATGCTAAGCAGTACGCGCTGGAGAAGGGGCCCATCATTTTGGAGCTGGACACTTACAGGTGTGTGTGTTTGTGTATGTGTGTGTACATTAGTGTGTGGCTGTATGTGCTAAGCAGTACGCGCTAGAGAAAGGGCCCATCATTTTGGAGCTGGACACTTACAGGTGTGTGTGTATGTGTGTGTGTACATGAGTGTGTGGCTGTATGTGCTAAGCAGTACGCGCTAGAGAAGGGGCCCATCATCTTGGATCTGGACATTTACAGGTGTTTGTATTGTCAGTAGAACTTTGAATAAACACATCAGCGTACAGCACGCACATATGCATACCCACAGGTACCATGGCCACTCCATGTCTGACCCAGGATCCACGTATCGTACGCGTGATGAGATCAACACCATGCGCCAGTCCAGAGATCCAATTGAGCGTGTGAAAAAGCTGCTGCTTGAAGCTGGTAAGAATGTTGTAGCCAGGAGGAATTGACAGTGGTCAGATTAACACATGCAATCACGCCAGCAGAGACCCTGTAGAGCGTGTGAAGAAGCTACTGTTGGAAGCTGGTGATCTGCTTTAGGTAGTCATGATAGGGCAGGCGGGGGCTCTAAAATGGCTTAGGAATTCATTCATGACAAGTATAAGAAAGCGAGGATTTTGATGAGCTTGGAATCCACCTTTGTGTAGTTCATGAAAAGGGCTGGTACTGCCAGCTAGTGTTAGGTACAAATTATGCATTTGTCAGACAAAACCACCGTCTAAACCGAGCATCATGCATTTGTCAGACAAAACCACCGTCTAAACCGAGCATCATGCATTTGTCAGACAAAACCACCGTCTAAACCGAGCATCATGCATTTGTCAGACAAAACCGCCGTCTGAACCGAGCATCATGCACACCGTCTGAACGCTCGCATCATGCTCAGATCATGAGCTAGTCGTAACTCATTATTACATTGTGCTCATGAAATCATATAGTTGAAGACAGAAATACCCGGATTGTCAACACAGTGACTGCGTGTTGTTGATGTTGAACGGCATGTTGTGAAGCAAAAATTGTGGGTGGGTTGCCGATCATGAAGCTGTCCTTTGAAGGCGGCCTGCATTTTGCTTGCTCATGCTGCTCACTGAGTCGGCAATAAGAATCTAAATATTGATTACTGCGCTGCTAATTGTGTTTCCTGAAGGCGTGGCATCTGAAGAACTTAAGAAAACGGAACGTGACGTGAAAAAGGAGGTGGGTATGTATGATTGGATGCTCCTACAGTTGTGGTCCCTTAATGCTGACCCCTCCTTCCCTGCTTTTTGCAGAGCCATTGTGATAGTGATCCTTAATAATTCATATTCAAGCACAGTGATTAGTAATTCATAGTCATGCAATTCTGCAAAGTCATTGTTACAGCGATTTGTTATAACGTGCTGTCCCTGCCCATAATGCTCCCTCCCTCCCTCCCTTTCTCCTTCCCAATTTCTGTACAATTACGTGGTACTGCCGACCTCCACATTATGACCACCTGTCTAGTTAGTTGTTGCAAGGGTCGGTCCTCTTTAAACGATTAGAGGTCAAGGGGGTAGGGTGAATATCAGTAGGGGTGAATATCAGTAGGGGTGAATTTCAGTAGACAGGGTGAATATCAGTAGGGGAGACTATCAGTAGGGGTGGATTTCAGTAGACGGGGGTGAATATCAGTAGGCGGATTCAGTTTACGTATTATGCTTAGCCCTGTCGTGACAATAATTTCCATCTGTATGTGACTCCAGTTCACCTGTAAGATAGATTGATGTGCTAAGCCCTGTTGTGGCAGAGATTATGCATTTTGAGAGAAAGAAAAGAAAAAGAAAAACTACGCAGGCAGTAAAAACCACATGAAGTTAAGGAAAAAGGGCCACTTTGGTACTGAGTACCGTAAAACTGTTTTACCGGAAGCATTCGGAAAGGGATATGTTTGGCTTGTTTAAGGATGTACTTGTAACAAACTCAAAACATTCCCCATCTCATTTGCCAGGCACATAATTGATTTTCTAGGCTCCGACTTAGGCTGGCTATTGGATACAAGCCTTGGCAATAATTTTTAAGGCCCTTGACTAATATGTAAGGCCCTTGTCTAGTGCTCAAACTATCCAGAGCTCTTGACTAATATATAAGCCCCTTAACTAGTGCTAAAATTATCAACTAGTGCTCAAAATATGTAAGGCCCTTGACTAGTGCTCATACTATCCAGAGCTCTTTACTAATATGTAAGGCCCTTGACTAGTGCTCAAACTATATAAGGCCCTTGACTAGCGCCCAAATTATCCAGAGCCCCGCCAGCGCTTGCTGTGACTTTTACATTGTTGATTGTTGGTGCATGCAGGTTGACGAGGCCATCGCATCGGCCAAAGCAGCACCAACGCCCCCTCTAGAGTGGATGTGGCGCAACATGTAAGTGTGTAATGATTTAATGTGGTAAATAAATGGAGTAAGTAGTATGATAGTCATCAGTTTCTTGGATTGGGCTCCTGTTTTAGAGGATCCGCAATCACTAGGAACTGCTGAGTTCAGTGTGGAGCACTGGAATGCCAGTTCTTGGAGTGAAGCAGAGTGGTATCACCCACACCACTATTGCTTTCCATATGTGTTACGTTTTGGTTTGTCTTTTCAAAGTTCCCTAGGTCCTCACCACTGCTCTCCCTTCTTTGTTTGCTTCTAAAAAGTGCTGCCCTTATTCTTCTAGTCTGGGTGATTGTGAAGACCCTAGCTCCTTAGCAGTTGTGATCAGACCATGTTATTCATTGCCATCTCATGATGCAAACAAAATGGAACTGAAATCTAATTTAATCCTCCAGGTGGAATGCTGCATGTCTCTGATCAGGGCACGACACAAAAAAACATCCTTTTATGAAATATATCAGTAGCGATTTCGTTATCTGCATTCTTTTCGTTTCTAGGAATTATCTATTCTCAGCCACAGCTCCTACAATTTTTGCATTGAGGGAGATAACCTGATCGTTGCAATTGCATCATCTTGTACTGGTTACTGGCACTATCATGTGCATTACTGAGATGGTTTCAAAAGTAAGGAAAAGTTGCTTTGTTTATTACACACATACACACAGGAACAACGCCCCTGCAATCGTCAATACCATCTTGTGCACTGCACTTCTGAGATGGTTTCAGTAGTGAGGTAAATTTGTCATTTATAACACACACATACACACACAGGTACAAAGCCCCTGCAAACGTCACTCTGCGTGATGTGGCTGGAGGCTATGTAACTCCTCACTACAGCGTTGACTACAAAATATAAAGTTTTGTTCTGACTGATGAATTGAATGGTTGAATGGTAGAAACACAGTGCCGATGCTAAAACAATCCAGACAAATGCAGGCGTCGTCAATAACGGCAAGGCTGTATTGAATGATTTGTTGCAACGGCTGTGGCTGTCACCATCTTTTAGCTCCTCGATTTATAATTATTTACCTCCGCAGCAGGGAACTTCTTGTGTCGTCATAAAGATGGTTCCCCTCTTTTTTTCATTTCTAAGTGTGAGATATAGTGCAGCCCCTTCCTCCTGGTCTCTTTCGGGAAAAAACATAAGCAAACTGCAAGTTGTATGCGCAACTTGTTAGAAACTCCAAAGGATTCATGTTTGGAAAAAGTGACGAAATTTACTGCTCGTCTACTTGTGCCACTCCTCTAAATAAACACATATCATTTCAGCGTCACATCAAAGTGTAAGACTCGGCATGTCAAGTAATAATGCTTTCATTGGGATTGAGTCTCTTTAGAGGCAAGGCAGAGAAAATGCGTGTCCGACTGCTGGCAATGAATCTCTCTCTTTGCTGCTTGATTAATCCACTTTTTTTGTTAAGACACTGGCATAAATTGTGCCACGCTCACCAGTCAGCTGCCGCGCCTCTTTATATACGGCTGAGAGGCTTAAGAAAAGAAAAATAAGAACGCAGATAGTGTAAACACTACCAGCATGGATTAGGAAAGGATGTTGTTTTGTGTTCTGCACCGCCCAATGGATGCAGAGACACACAACATCCCATCTGGAGCATTAACATAAGAGGAGTTTTCAGTGGGGGGAAATGCAAAAGCCTGCACATCACCAGGAGTACTGCTCACATACTTGTGGGGTATATTCAATGCCTCGTTTCATCTGTATGATTTCTGTTGCGGTTTTAAGCCAGGGTCAAGTCTCTCTCGAGCAAAGGCTGGGAACTGCACTACAGACTGCAATTCTCCTGATAATCTCTCTCTCTTTCTCTGCTGTTTCTCAAATCCGACTTACTTGAAACACTAACGTATACCGTACCACACACACACTAGTCGGCTGCCGCGCCTCTCCTCCCCAGGGCTGGAAAGTTTACTCAACCATCTGGCTGAGCATTGTGTAGTTTACTGAGCTAATTGAATACCGCAATATCAAAACCAGAAAATGCTATCTTCAATAAACTGGCGTCGCCAGCTTATTGCACGAGACATGGCAAAACAACATCAACTGAAAAACCAACTAACCAAATCACACGAATCGGCACTGCCAACAATTGGGCGTGACATAACTGTCTGTCACATCATTTGTCACTACAGCAAATAGGCGTGACAACACCAGAGGGGTGTGACTTTTTTGATGCAGACCATGTGTGATGAACATAACTAGATGGTCCACAAAGTTTGGGGTCAATCAGACCACTCCAATGGTCTGGGTGGGATTCCCGTTCAAATTTGGCACTGAGTTTTCACATTTTAGGCCACCACTCCCCAACCAGAGCCTATTTTCATCCCAAACAAGATAACAACACTTCCTTTCTGATACTAAATCATCCTGGGTTTTAATGAGTAGATTTGGTGAAGCCTGGCTTTCCACCTTTTTGGCACCCCTTTTGTTGATTTCTCCAAGGGAAATGGGCCAAAATGGAGTATCTGATCAACTACTGGGTCGTTTTGCCCCGTTTCTGTTGCAATGATATTCCTTTCTTATTCATATAAAAATGACACAAATCAGGTCAGTGGGTGGTGAGATATGAGAGAATGGTGGTGAAATATGAGAGAATGGGGTTCATGCCGCGGGCAATTAGACTTGTGCGCTTTAACTGGCAACATTCAAGCTCAGGTGCTATTAGCTACCTCTGGGTACTGAGCTTGATTGTTGCCAGCTGGAGCGCCCATACTCAATTCACATTTCAAAAGTACCCCTTTTTCAGGCCTTCATCGATCCCCTCTGTGACAAGCAATGTGGAATGAGTCGACAGGGTAATATGAGAAAAGAAAAGAACAAGAAAGTGAAAACCATGGGGGGACCATGCTAGTTAAGGAAAGCCAAATATATACGGTATGGCCTCTTTTGTGGCTGAGTGCCTTTTCCCTTGATTTCTTCTAGCTTCTTTTGGCTTGGTTACAGGATTTTTTCAAGCTTCCGCTCAGATGCCCCCAAGAGGCATATATAGACATATGTAATCTTACATAATTAAGGAAAAGGAGACACATTAATACCGGTTACTGTAAATCTCCTCCACCACAACAACAGTCGGCAGGGAGATACACAATCCATAAATAGGTACAACAAAGTAGCCAGGGAATTTTTGTAAAGGCAAAAGCAAAGCGTGCAAACCAGTCGTTCCAAGCACAATCCATGCTAGAAATGGTCCACAATGTGAACATGATAAGCGCAAAGTCATGACAACGAGAAGCGCGTATTCATGAGCCGGTTGGATTTTTTCGTGGCCACATTAGTTACTCCATCAAAAATAAGTAGAGCTTCATTCGGCGTCCAGGCAAGAAATGGTGACAAGGGACTCCATGTTAGAGCGGGAGAGGCTGGGCACTGATTTCTTGTCCGGGTTGAGTCGGGTAGTACCTGTGCTGTCCACGTAGCCTATCAAGAGTTCTCCCTGAAGAGGGTGTGGGTACAGAGGGTTTGCACCATTGACAAGGACCTTGCGTATGTCATATAGGTGTAAAAGGTAGGTTTGCTCTCCTATATATGTATATATGTTACATCTTTAAACTGTAGGATTAAAAGGTGCCCAAGTGGACAAAACCATGCGACGTGCTACGACTTTGCTGTTGGGTCAAGCAAGGTATACGTTTACAGCCACACATCACACATGATACTGAAATAGTGAAAACCTTCTCAGGGCATCGTGTGTGCATATGTGTATGATCGGTCAATCCTGTATACCCTGCGATCCTTTCCAGCGCAATATACTAATATCCTGCTGCAACTTATCATGCTGCCACATCCTGCTATCCTATATTACTTGCAATCCTTTCCAGCACAACCATAGGTCACCCCCCATTGTAACCTTTGTGTATGTAAGTGTATGATTGTCGCCCCTTTCAGCACAACCATAGCTGCATCCAGACCAAAATCTGTACATACATACAAACACAGACACACCCGTGTCCACACATTGGCACCCCCCTAAGCCCCACCACCTGGTTAATTCCCGCCTTCACCCACCTACACAACCATTCATACCCACAACACACACAGACACACACACGCACGCACGCGAACACACACATGTATATGCACACACATGCACGCTCATATACGCGCACACACACACAGACACAAGTATACGCACGATTTCCCCAACACACCTGAGCAGAGGCCTTTTGGGACAGATTTAAAAATGAAACAATGGCATCCGCGTCTTCATCCTGCAGACATGATCAATTTTAGGGAGAACTGTAAGAGACTTTCCTGCAAACATACTTAAAGATATGGAGAAGTGTGTGAGACTTTCCTGCAGACATAATTTATTTTAGGGGAAGTATGTGAAACTTTCCTGCAGATGGCATTAATTTGAGATAAACGAGAAGATGGAATCAATTGAGAAGAATCAAAGAGGCTGATTGCATGTTTGTGTACAGGAAAACTGATAAGAATAAGGCGACCTTCCGCGCTTAAAAAGGCAAAAAAACGCAAGACAAAGACATGTCTTTAAAACCCAAGTGCGAGAGTTCGCAAATAAACAAATTCACAAATAGCCTATACTTGATTTTCTTTGCACATCAGCGCATTGCATGTATTCACTGAGCCATGGTCTATGAATCACGGCGCACACACAAAAGACTTCTTTGCACTCTACGGATGTTTGTGCATCCTTGAACGCACGCATTGTGTGCAGCCACAGACAGGAGACACACTGCGTGATTTCACACAAAGCATGCACAACGTACGTGCATTTCTGCACTTGTGTGCACAAATATTAGGTAAACTCACATACACGAGTTGCAATGCAGGACGCACAAACAAAGCATTATTTGCACTATAAGTAGGATTGGCCAGAACCATGTATACAATACACGGTGTATACACGGTATTTTTGGCAGGTAAATCACCAAATATACGGTCATAATTGGTGTAAATCTATGGTTCTGGCCAACCCTGACTTAAGCACGTTTGTGCAATCGTGGACGCGTGCTTTACCAGAACTCACAGACATGAGCCACGATGCAGGATGCACAAACAGCTTGTTGCGCAATCGTGGACGCATGCTTGACCAGAACTCACAGACATGAGCCACAATTGCGTGAACTTACAGACACGAGCCACAGTGCAGGCAGCAAACATGAGCCAGCAGACATGAGCCAGCAGACATCAGACACAATACAGACATGAGCCAGCAGACATGAGCCAGCAGACATGAGACACAATAAAGACATGAGCCACGATGCAGGACGCACAAACAGCTTGTTGCCACGATGCAGGACAGCTTGCAGGACAGCTTGCAGGACAGCTCGTTGCCACGATGCAGGACGCACAAGCAGCTCGTTGAACTTACAGACATGAGCCACGATGCAGGACGCACAAACAGCTCGTTGCCTCCAGGGTGAAACAGGTCCTCCAAAATGTCAATGCGCTCAAACGCTGCACGTGTGTGTTTATGTGTGTGTGTTTGTCAGTTTGTGTGTTTGTACGTGCGTGTATGTATGTATGTGGTGAGAGTGGGTGGATGGGTGGGTGCGCGCTTGCTTGCTCCAACAAAACAAAATAATTCCTTTGTGCATATCACCCAAACCAATCATTTAAGCTTGTTACTCTATTCATAACCCAATCAATGATATGTGCGCACGATTTTACAAATGTGCAAGTAAACACACGCACACACACGCACACACACGGGGACACACGCGCACATACACACACACACATGCTTACATAGCATTGTCAGCGCCATAATTTGTGCCACCATGTCATTGGGTAGAATCTTGACTGACAGCTCCAGGCCGCGTATCAGAGCGTCAGCACTGTTATCAAGCAGCTGCATACACAACAAGTGTTTGTTCGCAGAAAACATGTGTTTGTATATAATGAAACATGAGCTCCATGCGCCGTTGGATAGCTTGTAAGTGCAATAGTTCAAAAGAGTTACCAACACGTGCAACGCACGTTCACACACACACAACACACACACGCGTACACACACACGCGTACACACACACACACATGTGCACACAGACACACACACACACACGCACAACACACACACACGCACCACACACACACACACAGACACACACAATCTGCAACACAATGCGATTCCCTGTGCTCAAGAAAGCTCTAAGCCTTTGATACTGATTTTTCGTTCATAGTCATGTCAGGGCAGCTCAAGGGCTTGCTTTTTTGCGTGCACACGGATGAACGTATTGTGCACGTGCGTCTGTACACGTGTTTCGAGCAACAAACCTAGTTGTACCCCTGCATTTCAATGTCTACCAGGTCTACACCCTATACCCTGAACAACGGCAGGGAATCGCGAAACTTGAAGTGGGACCATATGCTATGAGCCAGTTGCTCATTTCTTCCTTCATAACACTCGATCCAATTCAGCTTGTACTTAAAATTCAAGCACAGAACAAACTCAGCACCGCAAAGAAAGCTGCACGTTGTGATGCCATTGCTGCCATTGCTGTCGGCTGCCCCTTTGGCTCTCAGCTTATTAGAAATATACGTAAAAATACGGACCTGATGACAACACAGCTGACGCAGACTGTGTGCCCTAGTGCCGTCAACTCCTCCATTGACTCTCCCCTCAGAGACAGCCATGGATGTTATGATATCACAACTGACGCTGCAAACACTCACAACTGTTGCTGCTCATCTATGACTTGCTGTCAAAACCCCCATGTTTAGCCATGGATTTTATGATATCACAACTGATGCCGCAAATGCTCACAACTACTGCTGCACAACTATGATTTGCTGTCGAGTCCCCCATGTTCTCACCTCAGTGACAATCACGGACTTTTTGATGACAGTCTGCAGGCAAGAGGGCACAGACGCGTGAGCACATGACAGTCTGCGAGCACATGGCAGTCTGCGAGCACATGGCAGTTGGCAAAAGACACGGGCAAAGGCAGTCCGCAAAGAACACAGACGACGACGCTCTACGATAAGTACGGGCATAGGAGTGTGTGAAGACAGTCCGCAAAGAGCATAAACGACAACCAAAAATTTGGGCACAGGAGTGGGCAAAGACAGTCCGCAAAGAACATAGACGACGACGCTCTACGATAAGTACGGGCACAGGAATGTGTAAAGACAGTCTGCAGAGCACAGACGACACTCTACAAACAATACGGGCAACAGAGCGTGCGAAGACAGTCCACAAAGAACACAGAAGACACTCTACGAAGAGCACAGGAAAGGAGTGTGCGAAGACAGTCCGCAAAGAACACAGAAGACACTCTATGAAGAGCACAGGAAAAGGAGTGTGCTAAGACAGTCCGCAAAGAACACAGAAGACACTCTATGAAGAGCACAGGAAAAGGAGTGTGCTAAGAC
>Ga0307945_1001445_pt1 | contig 18572 bp, 16 predicted proteins | sample OrgLakmetagen228_FD_201818 | JGI IMG/M metagenome (GOLD analysis project Ga0307945, IMG submission 201818) | Saline water microbial communities from Organic Lake, Antarctica - #228 | ecosystem: Environmental > Aquatic > Non-marine Saline and Alkaline > Saline | place: Antarctica: Organic Lake...
GTGGTGTGCGGGGGATTGGCCGGGGTGGTGCAGGGGGTGCTTAGGGGGCTCACGTTCTCTGACCATTTGGAGGGAGGCGCTCTCCAGGCCGCTAAGCAGGGAGGCAGGGGGGGCGCTGAACTCTAGGTGGTAGAGCAGCGTGCTTATCCCATATGATGAGGCTGCTATGCCCAGGCCAAAGGTGGAGAGGGGGAGGGCGGCGATTTTTTTGTAGGCTGCCAGCAGTGGCTTGCTGCAGGCCTCCCAGTCAACGCTCTCCCAGTGGGGGCCGTGCTGGCCGCCGAAGTAGATGCCCAAAGTTTTGGCTGTGTGGGTGAGGCGGAGGCCACATATGGATGGGGGTTGCTGCTGCTGCTGCTGCTTTTCCTGCTGCTGCTGCTGGGGGTGGTGGTTGTGGAAGGGGACCACTGCGCATTTGGCGTGGTTGAGCTTTTGGCCGGAGGCCTCCCCAAAACGCTGGAGGGAAGAGAGGAGGGAGTGGACTGTGGCGGGTGTTGTGATGCCATTCGCATTACAGCTCGTTTCAGACCCCAAAACGCTGGAGGGAAGAGAGGAGGGAGTGGACTGTGGCGGGTCTTGTGATGCCATTCGCATTACAGCTCGTTTCAGACTTCGTGTCCACACCTTATGTTTTGAGACAGCGACATGGAATCAAAGTTATTCCCCCACCTGTGACTTGTGTTATGCTGATGATATCCAAGGTGAGCAGCATGTCTTTTTCCACTGTATCAATCCTTACGTTATTTATCTCCGCAGGTAATATGCATGTCTGTTTCCCCCAACAGGAGCCCATGATGCGGCTACTTGCTTTCTTAAGCCAGAACAATAACAAGCTTCATTTTTCCTCTCTGAACTAACTGCTTTTTATGAGCAGGCTAGCAGTCGCACTTCTTTACATAAGGCATTTTTTGTAAAACTTTGTGATGTGGATATCGTGGCCACTTCAATTTTCCGCAGAGCACTTCGCTATGGCATCAGCGCACTCGTTTTCTAGGATACCAGCTTGAGCTTTAACCTTGCAGAGATGGATGGTGTCTATAGATTGCTGGATCACCATGATGTGGTGTACGATGGTTCTTTTTACGCTCGTTCAGAAGGCGGAGGAATTGTATCTTGACAAAACGATAGACTGAGAAAAGGCACCGTAAAAAATTAAAGGAGGCTGAGAAAACCAGAAAGGAAGGAACCAAGCAGACAGCTGGGCCGTTGACACCCTGGACTGTCTGCAAGAACAAACAAACAAGAGAAGAGCACTGACACAGCAAGAGCACAAAAAAGCTGCACTGCGCAGGCAAGCAAAAATAAAACTGCTCTGAATATCCAGATATAATACAGATGGACAAGAAAGGGAAGCAAGGTGGCGCCCACTTGTTGCGTAGCGGCTTCCGACATCCCTTCAATCTTTCTTCTGCGAACCCCCCCAGAAGTCGCCAAAGATAGTGCCACGTGCACACACATTGCACAAGGGCTTCTCCTCCTGAAGGACATCCTGTGCTACAGTCGTCATGGAATTTTGAGAAAAAACGGCAAGACGCGCTCCAAGAGGATACCTGTGGCAGGTTTTTGTAGATCAGTGTGGCAAGTGAAGTTTTTGAGAGCACATCGAAACCCATTCATAAAAAAGCCTGTGCATCAATAAATGGTTGTGCTGATTTAGTACTTAACAAAGGCTTCCTAAACCCACACAAGACAACCTTGTCGGTTACTGTCAATTGTAAACACCACTGTTTAACGGCTCTTGTTTCAACGGATCAGCTGCACATGCGAGTATACCAACCTGAAATATGGCCGGGGGCATTGCTCAGAAGCACACCTGCAAACATTAATATAAAATAAAAACTTAAACAGCACCCCAGAGCAGGCCAGAGCAGCAGGCCAGACGACTTTTCGAGTACAATGGTAACAAAACGCAAAATGACAGGAGGCAAGACATAACATGTGTGTGTGTTTGTGTGTGTGTGTCTTTGTGTGTCTTTGTGTGTGTGTGTGTGTGTGTGTGTGTGTGTGTGTGTGTGTGTGTGTGTGTGTGTGTGTGTGTGTGTGTGTGTGTGCGTGTGTGGAAACGGCTCGGCAAAGCCTGTGTGAGAAAAATGGTTAAGGCTAACCCTGCACACATGTGTGTGTGTTGTAAATATGTATGTTTGTGTCTATATTGTAAGCGTGTTTGCGTGTGTCTATGTGCGCGTATCGAGCCTACCTTTGCCACGAGCCACCTGTGATGCAATCTGCGCTGGGCTCTGTATTACAATGGTCGTTAAAGCATCCCAAGCCTTCAGCATCTGGCTGCCTCAAGTCCAGGAGCGACATGTTCTGTGCGGGAAATTGCATGGAATTTGCTTCACATATTGTGATAGTGTGATAGCCTACACAAAGCATTTGTTATGTGAAGAGATGACAAACTGCATTGCTTCAATGCAGCACTGCGTGAAGTGATGAGGTACCTCCTGCACGCAGTCCAGGAGGGCCCTGATGTGTGGCCTAGAAACAGCATTTGGGGAAATACGATGTAGGCCCGAGCAAAGCCCCAAAAAAGGCATTTTCAGTAAGAAACATGATCGATCCGGCATTGTAAAAAATAGGACGTCACAAATCACAACTACCCTCCTGGAAGTTTTACCTGAGGTGTCACCACATTAGATTCCGGGTGAGCATTGGCAGCTGACCCTAACCCTGATCCTGCTGTTGTCGGAAGCAGCTGCAACAAAAGTGCAAAACACAAATGGCACAATGTCTGGCGGAATGTCTTCTAGGTATGTTGATCCACACATTCTTTATTGAAATATGTATTAATTTCTGTGTCTTTGCACGTCCTTCTAGGAAGTTGTCGTTGCAGGTAGAGCATTATACAGGCTCATCACAACAAGTACAGTGAATTTTTCACCTTGATGAACGGACACGGGTTCTGGACCTTACCGTGTGCGACATACACCCATCTGTTAATGAATTGCAATTTTAGGTGACAGACCATGCTCCCCAGAAGCTGTCTGGCGGTCTGGCCCAAATTGTGCCAGCACCTAGCACATGCAAAGAATAGCATGGCTGGCGCAAGAAACGAAGCCGGTGTCTCAGGACCAAGAAGTGTTCGAGGTTCAAGCATTTTTGAACAGCTGCTAATGTTTAGCAAAACCACTCACGAGGAAGTCATCAGAAGGGGGCCTCTTTAAAGTCTAGTGTTTGGCGAATAGTACTCGCAAGGCGTGTGTCATCAGTAGGGAGCCTTTTTTAGATTCTGGCGTCTGGTAAAAATACTCACGAGGCGTGCGTCATCAGTAAGGGGCCTTTTCTTCCTCTAGTGTTTGGTGAAGAATACTCACAAGGCGCGTGTCATCACTAGGGGGCTTGTTCCTCCCAAGGCCTTCGTCTCTTTCTAGGCCACTGAAATCGTTGGCCAATTGGACCCACGGATATTCAGCACCCTTGGCCTGCAGCGCATGAGCAGATGCACACGTGTGCGTGAAGCCTTTCACTGAGTGGATACTTGAAAACGCAGAACGCAGATAAGCCCCTCACAGGGATCCAAAGCGCCTGGATCCACAACTTACTCTGAAACGCAGATAAGCCCCTCACAGGGACCCAAAGCACCTTATTCCACAACTTACTCTGAAACGCAGGTAAGCCCCTCACAGGGATCTTAAATACCTTGTTCCACGAAATGAAGACCAATGTTATGACTAAGTAGCGCAGCTTTCTAGCTGACTATGCCTAATAAATTGGCTTTAAGCACATATCACATATTTTATAATGACAGGAGTGCGCTTCTGTCACCTGATGGGTCGTTGACAGAACAACGCGTGCGCACTCTTGTGGCACCTGCAAGGACAAAGAGTTGGAAGTTATCAGCTAAAAATAAGCACTTTGTCAGCATTGTCGGTGCAGCCAGTCAACGCCCAAAATTAAAAACTATTGCAATAAACGATGTGTGCAGTGACCACTTCCTGACACCCAAAAGGATATGAATGGAAATAAAGATGTACCCAGCGACTATTTCCTGGAATCATGCAAGCTCATGTATTGTTAATTTGTGGCCAGTGAAGACTAGCAAGCAAAAAGTCACTGACCTAGGCGTTCTATTCCGTTTGCATCGTGAGATGGCGGTGGAATTATTTACAAGGACACAACACAACTGCTAACAGCCATGGTCCTCACAAACTGCCCAAAGGAAAAAAATAGTAAGCTAAAATAAGCTAAGAAAGAAGAGCAGTTGTGAGGACCAAGGAATTAAAAAGATGAAGAAAGAGAGAAAAACACAGATAAAAAGCAAGAGTGATAATGTGATATCACTTTGCTGCTCTACAAGAACTGGAATTCAAGTGTTTCACACTGAACTCAGCAGTTCTATTCTATTTGCATCGTGAGATAATAGTGGAATTATTTACAAGGACCAACATCAGTCGCGCTGAAAATCAGTACTGCGTGGCTGACGTATAAGGAGTTTTTTTTCCAAAGCGTAAAATAAAGATTTTCGTCCACTTTGATGTTTTCCAGGCCCCATGAGCCTGAAAAATGTAATCAGGCACTTTGTCGGCTGCAACAAGGGTGGCACTTCCAGAAAGCAGGGAGTGTAGACCATAGGTGGCCATAAAAAGTGAAAAGGAACATTGGCAGTGTCAGCTAGGCGCTCAAAACGTGCGTGCGTGCTTGACTGTATGGACAATTAAAAGATGGGTGATCAATTTTGGAAGAAGAATTTCGAGTAAAAGAGCGGAATACATGGACGTGCTGTGTCAAGATGTTGGATGCTGTGAGGTACAAGTGGAGTAACCGGACTAAACAAGCGTGTGAGCTGCCTGTAGCCATACAAATGATAGAGCCTTTTTGAATTCGATCATTCTTCTGTTTGACAAGGAAAGTTTTCATATGTGATGGGTCAAAGCGGACGTCGTCTGCATAAATATGGCATGCGTATGGCATCATATCTGGGGAAGCCAGAGAAGCATAATGAATGTCGCTGTTTGAAGGTTCAAAGAGGTGGAGAGGGTGACCTCAGTTGACAGGATACAGCAGCCATGCACAGGCTGAGAGAAAGGGTCTTTTCTATTCACCCCCCCACTTGTATAAGCTGTCAGCCTGGAAGCGCTTGACCGACGCTTCCTCTCAAGTGCTAACAATTACTCCCAAAAGAAGACTGTTGAAATATACGACGTGACTCTTCTTGACTTTCAAAATAATATGAATGAAGTAAACGATGTATCCAGGGACTACTTCCTGGAATCGTGCAAGCTCATGCATTGTTTATTCGTGGCCAGTTAAAACTAGTGAGCAGAAAGTTATTGGGCAGAAAGTTACTGACCAAGGCGTTCCTCAAAAGACGGACCATGCTCAGCGTTTCGCCCTTGAATGCGGCGTACACCTGCAGTTTGCGCAGGAGATCTGTGTTTGGCGAAAGCTAAGGGTCTTAAGGGCACTAGCAGGGCATGCATCACATTTCCAAGTATCATTGTTGCACAGATGACCGTTATGATGTTTTTTTGCACTGTAGTGGACACAGAGACAGTTGCAAAGGAGCAGACGTTTTGGGCAGGCTCTACTTACTTGCGCAGCAGAGTACAGCTTCCTTCCAATGGTGTTGGTCTGCAGGGCCCAAATGATGCTTTGCTTCCTGAGTTCAGGGCTGTCAGCCTGGAAGCGCTTAAAGGCAGCTGCATTCTTGTTGTTGGCACTGCGGAGGCAACACACATGCAGGTACCGAGTTACAAGTAGGTGTGTGTGTGTGTGTGCCAAATTTTGTACATGTGCGATAGGGGGCAGGTGCAGCATAAAGGAACCACAAATCAAATGCATGAGCAGTTGCCGCAAGAAACACACATTGTGACGCACGTGTGTGGCTTGCTCAATCACGCACAAAGGGGCGATTTTGTGTCAGTTCTATGGTCAATGTATCAGAAGGGAGCTGATCAGGCAGGATTTTTACTCACATAAAAGCTGCCAGCGCCTCAATCTCATTCAGGGTCTCATTGTCTGAGAGGTAGAACTTGACTCCGGCCTGTTCAAGGTAATACGGTAACGTGTCATGCACAAATTAGAGCGTTATAAATGCATTTTGTTAAGAGTGGTCACCCATACCAAATAAATGCCCTGTGCCTGTTGGAAAGTGCTTCAAGGGGAGTAATATTTCCTAACGCGTCCTTATTTGCTTTGATAAGATGAGCAGGTTGCAAGGGCGCTTTTGCGTCTGAAGAGATTATGGCCTTTCAGTTATAGAAGGATTTGCCCCTGGGGGAACGGCATACATTTTATGGGGGAGAAATCAGCATGGCTTCACCAAATGCTATTAAACGATGGCTTTATCTGGAAACTGTGTTGAATCAAATGCAGTAAACAATGATTTGGCACGCACCTTGCTCAAAACTATGGCGGCACAAAGGAGACCCAGCTTCTTCCTGGAGAGGTAGAACAGCTGCGTGTTGCATTTGGAAACAAGGCTGTGGTACGTGCGGTTTCTACTTTCCAAATACATGTTCATGGCAGGCGTGCAGGTACGGATAAGTCCAGTGAATGGCACTTGGACTCCAGTTGTTGGAGTGAAGCAAAATGATATCACTCAGATCACTCTTGCTTTTTATCTGTGTCCCTCTAGATATATTTGTGTCCATCTTTCCAGTCCTTGGTAAGTGATTCACTGTCATCGCACGCTGCAACAAAAAAGAGCTGAATGCGCAAAAAAAGTGAATGTCCCACCCGAAGATGTTTCCCACGAGCGTCCTTGAGCAACGCAGGGGGTGAGAATGCAGGAGTGGGTGCGGGAGGCCTGGGCGGAAACAATCTGGAAACTGGGGAAGACTGCTCTGTGTGGATGGCCACCCACAGATCAAGGACTTTGCCTGGGAGAAATAAGGGCAACACGTTTGCTTGTCAATATTGTGCAAGTCATCCAATACACACCTCACAGGAAGTAATAGCCATTTAAAATATGTCCGTTGTGAGAGCGTGGGGTTGTTAGCATCAATGGTTCCCTATAATAACATAATAACACAATATAAGGCACCTTGTGCACAAACCAAGCCATCGATTATTCTTCCTCTTTCCATTTTAAACTGCAAGGCACCTTGTGTGCAGGCCAAGCCGTTTCTCTTACCTAGGGTTTCGGTAACCTAAACCCTAAACCCAGAGTCCTAAGCCAGAGCTTTGTTCACTCACTGGAGGTGACGGGCGCACATTCCAGCGTCAAGGGGTGGGCAGGGTTTGTGTGTCGGCTGAGCAGAGGCCGTTGCTCAAACCTCTCTGTGACCTGCAAAACAATCCCTGGAGTTACCGATGCATTCCGTGTGACTGGCACGAACACTGCACTATCGGGGTGGCCATTGCCAATGAGCTGCCGGGCCTCTTGGCAGCAGTCCCTAAAAATCCTGTGGGCATATTGACGCAGCGATGTCATGCTGCTGTTAAATACTAAATTACTATATACAATGTTCACAGATTCAGACACACTGAAAAGCATATAGGGGGAGGTTTGCCCTTGGGACTGGTCTAACTGGGAAGCAATCGGATTATTTGATTATTCTGATGTGCCTCAACGATTAAGAATGATATGAAATCATCCAGGAGCACCCAAAAGGCTTGCCGAACAATGAAAGCACACTCCTACACTCCTACATCTCCTTGTCTTGTCAGGCACTCAGCATACCTGTTGGCCACTTGAGCAACCTCAGGACCCTGCAGTCATGCAAAAAGACAGCAGCACTGATTAGTGTGCCGTTGCTATCTAAGGAGGGGATCAAAACTCTACCACGCAGAATCAGGAACTGAATTTTAATTGTAGAAAAGAGGCAACTTTCTGGTTTGTGCGTGCGTGCGTGCGTGCGTGCGTGCCATTTTAGCATGCTTCATGTTTACACACACACACACACACACACACACACACACACACACACACACACAGAACGTGTACGACAATGTGAGGCTCAATGCGCAAGCCTCAAACATTGCTGCCTACTACTACTAAATTAATATTATTGCAGTATGGCAGTGTAGTGTTGCCTACTACTAAACATGAATGCGGGGCTCAATGCAGAAGTATCACACTACATTGCTGCCTTTGCTTTTCCTCTTGCTCAATGCACAAGCCTCGCACATTGCTGCCTTTACTTTTCCTCTTGCTGCGCACCAGCCGGAACGACAGGCTGAGTGACAAGGAGAGGCCGCGGTACTGGGCTCGAACCAGGTCTATGAGTGGTGGCATGGTGAAGGTCTGCGGAGCTTGGGGAATAGCTGGTAGCGCAGCGGGGGCGGGCTGAGTCTGCTTTTGCAAGGCATTTGCAACGATCGCATCCAAGTCAAGGCTGGCATAAACTCGTCGTCCTCATCCAGCACCGCTCCACAGGCACTTGCGGGGGGAGGGGGCTGTTTGAGAGGTTTGCTGCCGTTGAGCTCAGCTGCAGAGAATGGCCCCGTAGCATCTAAAGCTGAGCAGCTCCCGATGAAGCTGCAAACACATCCTGTGTAACAGTTTTTAAACCCTGATGGTGACTGTGTTTGGCAACCATAAGAGCAGCAGCACACAAGCATTTGCTTTCCTCAACACAACTGCAACAGTTCAAGGGACAAAGTCAAAATTACGCCTGCACAAAAAAGGTCCAACTACGTCCCCAAAAAATTACTTTTTGCTGGCTATTGTTGTTGGCATATTACATAGGTCAAGGGGAGATAGCAAACTCCCTACTGGCTTTCAATGGTTGTATCTATAGACATTTTGCTAACGTGGTCAGGGACTTACTGACAGACTGGGCTCTTGCTGAACATCAAATACCAGACTCTCAATTTGGTTTCTGCCCCACAAGGAACACCAACCAACCCCTCTTTATTCTTTGCCACATTCTTGCGACTGCTAAAAGGGGAAAATAAAGGTATACACTGCTTTCCTGGACCTCTTTGCTGCCTACGACAGTGTTCCAAGAGAGAAGCTTTGGAGACACCTGCAAAAATTAAGACTCCGCAGTATTTGAGAGATATCACTCAAAATATGTACACAGGATGCCTATACCTTCTCATTGATGGCGACACAATTTCTGAGGAGGCTTGAAACAGGGCTGCTGTTTAGGTACCCTTCTATACTCCCTTAATAACAATGGCATGGACAGATTCTTGACTGCACAGAGAGGTGCTGCCACTGCCCTGGATTCACTTCAGATCCCTCACTGTGATTATGCTGATGACATTGCTCTCACTTCAAACACAGCTGAAAGTCTGCAACTACAACTGAACAGATTCTATGATTATACACGTTTCAAAGGGCTCAAGCTGAACACTGACAAAACAAAAGTCATGGTCTTCTTCAGCAGATATACTTCTGCGATTCCCACCTTCACGTACGACGGCACACCTCTGGAACTTGTCATTCAATTCAAATATACCTTGGAATCACTCTTACTCGTGATGGAATCATGCTCACAGCTGCTGAGAAGATGGCAGACAACTTCAGGTCTGCCGTTGCCAGAGTTTAACGAATTGGTGACAGCAAGGGTATCAAGAAAACATGCCATGCTGTGTTTTTTCCAGGTCTTCGCTTTGACAGCTGGTCTGTATGGTTGTCAAGTTTGGGCCACTTCTTTTCTGACAAACGATTCCTCAAAAACCACCCCTGTATACGTCTTGCATCTTGGCTTCCTAATAAGACTCCTGGGTGTCAAGAAAGGTACTGGTACCCATTGCGTGCTCCGCGAAACAAGTCCGATGCCCATCTTTCTCTATATAGATATTGGTTCAGACGCATCATACGATTCTGGAACAGTTTACTCTCTTCAAACAATCATTTTCTTGAGAAAGTTGTGCGGGCCGACCTTCTTCTTGCAAACATAAGTGATACATGGACTTATCAGCTTCTGCAGGCGCTCCAAGAATTCCCTGCGTCTCAGCAATTTTTGGATGCCATTCGATCTCGTGAGCCTATCACTCTGAAACAGTTTGAGTTCACTCTTCGCGAACATATCATTGGGGGCTGGAGAGAGCTTGACAGTTTGACACCACATGGGACTCACCATACTAGCAAAATTATGAGGACTTACCACACACATTTTGGTGTACCTCTGGGAATTGCTCCTGGCTGGTGAGATGACAGAAAAAGAAATCACAAGCCTGTGTTGCCTCTATACCTTTGCTTGGACATTTCCAACAACTCAACCGTGCACTGTCTTGCCTTCGCCTTTCTGGCCATAACTTTATAATCCAAAGAATGCGTCATAACAGGAATAGAAGGCCTTATGAGCTCAGGACCTGTGACAAATGTGACTGGCACTCTGTTCAGGATGAGGTACACATTTTGCTGGACTGTCCGCATGAACATCTTGTAAGCCTTCGCACGCAGAACCGCCAGCTGGTCTTCCCGCCTCAGTATGAGGATAGTCCAACTCGTTTGAGGACTTTTTGAACCAACCAGATATATATGGTGTGGCCTCTTTTGTGGCTGAGTGCCTAGCCCTTTTCCCTTGATTTTTCTAGCGCCTTTTTGGTTTTGTTACAGGCTTTTTCCAAGCTTCCCTTCAGATGCCCCCCAGAGGCATATATAGCCTTATATGCAACCTTACCTTACCTTTTCTCAATACAACTGCAACCGCATCCACCAGTTCAGGTCATGACTGTGTTTGACGATCATAAGAGCAGCAGCACACAAGTATTTGCTTTCCTGAATAGAACGGCAGCCGCAGCCAACACTTCAGGACATGACGGTGACTGTGTTTGAAGATCCTAAGAGCAGTGCACAAGCAAATGCTTTGGTTGCTATTGAACTGCTGCACTGATGCACTGCACACAGCTACACTGCTGCCAGGCCGCACGTGATTCACGCATTGTCCACTCACGAGTAGATGTGCTGGTGGGGGTCTCCCACCATGATTTTTATGCCGGGCTGTGAAAGAAGCATCTGTAAGGTGGCTCTGTAGTGTGAAAGGTGCAGAGTGTAGAGGAAACTCAGGTTAATATGTCCTTGACGTCTTGAGAGAGCGAACTGCAACATGCTGTGAGTAAGTACCTGTTGATGTCTTGCGCTTCATCAATCAAAATGACGTTGAAAGTCGAGAAGCCGTGGTCAAAACGTGATGCGCCTTCTCCGTGCTTCGCTCTCCTAATCATGTTTTGGATCACTGGTGGAGAATAGACAGGACCTGTAGCATTTCTTGGGAAAGAGGATGCCCCTTTTAAAGTGAAGAACTTCAGGTACGCATGGTGGGGAGTCTTTATTGTCCTATTGTTGTAGTCGATCATGGCACTGAAAAGTGTCTGCGTGGCAAATAAAAGTCCACTTACAGTTAATACTTGAGCAGCTCATACTCATACAGCAACCAGCGGTTGGGAGGAAGAGAGAAAGCGTACCTTAGCATATTTGACCAGGCCAACACTGAGGATTTTTTCTTTTTTTCCAGACTGGCAAAGGTCCTTGTACGGGATGTGGCAGGCTGCTACCTGTGAGTAAAATCACATTGAATGAGAAAAAAGGAGCGGCTGCAATGCACGGCATACACATTAGCTGCAGGATAGGATAGCCGCAGGATAGGATAGCTGTAGGATTGGAACCAACCTCTGGATCACTTGATGTAGTGAAGTTGAAGACGGTGTCCATAACTGCTTCAATGACCTGTATGGTTTGCACAGTCGGCAAGCGGTCAGCGGACAAGCAAACGCTTTGGGTCAGGTTGAGTGACAAGGAAAGGCCGCGGTACTGGGCTAGAGCCTGGAGGCCAGCAGGGTGTATTATTTGAGAGCAAAGCTGAGGGTGTACTATCTGAGGGTGTACGATAGTCTAGCAGGGTGTACTAGCAGGGTGTACTATCTAGCAGGGTGTACTGTCTGAGACCAGCAGGGTGTACTATCTGAGAGCTCAGCTCCCCAGACGTAGAGCCGCGCTTTCACAACAGGCACAGGGCGGCGTGCAGGTGGTTTGTCCAAGTAATTAGAAATAAGAGGGAACTAGAAGCCACCCACACGTAATTGTCAGCCGACGCTTATGAGTGAAGCTGAATTGCATGATGCTGAAGCAGCAAGGAGCCGCAAGCTGCATGAAGTAGAAATGCAGCATGGCTGCATGAACACCTACATCTCTGTCATCCAGGCAGTCTTCTCCATAGATGTTTTAAAGATAACTCGCCACTTCATCAAAGGAGGGGTCACTGCGTTCGTGAAAATAACCGAACTCTACAGTCAAAGTTATGTCCTTTGAGCATGAAATGAAAATCAGGTAAGGCTTAATGCACATTTAGCTGGCGCGGCATGCACAGAGCACGCTATGACGCCTTGTTAAAAAAGGTAATAACATTAATGTCTGTATTTACCTTATATCTCCCCAGGCTTTGGAGCCAGTCTCTCCCAGTGCAATGCTGTTCGCAGTGGCACAGATCACGTGGAGGCCATTGAACTTTTTTCTTGCTTCGTCGGCCGTCTTTCTGAATAACGAGCAACAGAAAGCAGCTTTGTTCGACACGAGTATACAGGGAAGGCTTCCGTTCTAATTGCCAAATTGAATCACCTTCTTGTAAGCACAGCGGAAAAAAGCGACGCAAGCCCTAAGTTTGACAGTTTCGGGGAAGAAAAAGAACAGCCCGCTTTTGGAGCACAAATCTTATTTGTATCAAACGTAGTGGAAGGAGACGCTTTTAGTAAGCACAGCAAGAAAAGGCAACGCAAGCCCTGAGTTCGACAGTTTGGAGGACAGATCTTACTTGTTGTAGCACACATAGAGGAAGGAGACGTCAGGGTGTGCTTGGGTTAGCATTTCCAAAGTGCTCGTCTTGCCCGAGCCCGCAAATGCCGAGATCCTGAAGAGAATATTCACACAATATTAAGTCAGTTTCTCCTTAAGTCACAGTTTCCTTCAAAGTGCATGGACAAAAGATGGAAGATTGTTTTAAAGACAGGGTCAGAAGAAGGGGTGACCTAGGCAGCTTACTATGACTGCTGTGAGAGATGAGAGGCATGCAAAACGAGCGGATCTGTGGCAAGACAGGCAAATGTATCTAACTGACAAATTTGCTTGATTAATTACTACACCGCACTCTAAAACAGACAGACCAGTTGTCGCCTGTACCTGTGAACTACTTCTGAAAACGGCCTTCTATAAATTCGAACAGGGCCTTGAGGCGTAGGCACCTCGTCAAAGGGGATGAGTTTCTGTATCAATAAAGATAAACCAGGAATTGTGTGTATGTGTTTGTGTATGTGTATGTGTATGCGTGTGTGTGCGTGTATGTGTGTGTGTGTGTGATTACCTTGCCAAACATATACACGCCAGGGTATTTGCAATCATGGCCCTTGGTAAAAGCAGAAACTAGCTTAGGGTCAAGGCGACCTCCATTTGCGCTACAGGCTTAGAGGTAACACTGTCGGCCTTTCATGGTCATAACTTATGAGCGCTACCCACAGCTGTTTCTCTGACATACCTTTCTCCCTGTTTCCGCAGACTTCTGCACAAACGCACAAACGTATCGCTAATGGCCTTGTAGCCTCCCTACGCATTGGCAACATGCAGTGCCAGTTGAACCAATTGCACATCTCACCTGCACGACGTCCATCTGCTCTTTTGTAATGAAGCGTTGGCCGCACTTGTTCGCTATCAGGTCACGCGTTGGCTGTGGCCACTCATCCAAGATAGACTGCCTGCTCTCTGCGGCCTTTTCTTGCTTTGACGCTCTTCCTGCCGGGGCGTCTGCTGAGCTACTTGCTGTTGCTGCGTTTCCTGCTGCTATGGCAGATTTTAATCTGCTCTGGCTCCACGCAAAGGCATTGGCCTTGTCTGCTGTCTCAAGGTACTGAAAGGAAAAGGAGATTGATTGATCAATGAGATGAGCTCTTTTTCAATCTACAAGATTTTAAATCTCGTAGAAAGGGAAGGGTTTGAGACATATGCGGAGAATGGTGTCAGCATTTGCCATAAGCACTTGACAAAAACAAAACTACAGCCCTGAGCTCCGGAGCAGTTCAATTGAGAGTCGCACTGCTAAGGCCTAGACATGCACATATGCACACATGTCTGCGGATTTCCTGGTGCAGGCCTAGTATAAGCATGATCGAACCTCAATACCAGACATCGTCACAGCGGTCTTAAATGCTTGAGCTGATCCGGTAGAAAAACAAAGAAAGTGCACTGAGACCACACCCATAATATTCAAAAGGCATGAACTTCAACAGCCTTTTTCATTTTCTACAGTCCAGTGCCCCATAGGGTGCTGTAGCCGCACACAGGCGGTAAGGGCTGCCTGCTGCATTTGGTGAACACATGTCTCTGTCACCTTGAAATGCACATCTACAAACCTTTGGACACTGCTCGATGAATGACCGCGCACCTGCACGCACTGAAGCAACGTGTCGTGTAAAGCTGCGCAGTGATGCGGGTAAACCAAGCCTCCCACGTTGTGCCGTGTGAACAGCAGCACTGCATGCAGCAGCTCCCGCACCTGCGACAAATGTGCATGGCAATGGCAAATTTTGCTGTGACACTGCGAGCCGTTTGCTGTGTTAGCTTTTGCTGTCACACACACATAAAATGCCAGCGTAGTTCACATTTTACTTGTGCCAATCGCTTGATCTGTGACAGCATGAGAAAGTGTTCAGACTATATTTGTATGGCTGAGCATGTGCAGGTGTTGAGAGGTATATCTGCATCATTTCGCTTTTCTTTTCCTTTTACCAAACGTAAGGAGGTACGAAGGGCGAATATCTGCCTGTACGGACGGACCCAGTGTTCAGACACAAACGACGCCCATTGATGTGTGCAATCGCCAAAGTACACATGATTCGATCTGAGGGTGTGCTGCATGGATCAAGGGAAGGTAGTAACCTCCCTACTAGGCAATTGCAAGACAGTTGCAAGATATGATAGTGATGATGATAGCAACCTCCCCACTATGATTGTAAAAGAATAGGGGTGGCCAGAACCGTATATCTGCACCGTAAGTGATCGTATGTATGGTGATTTCCCTGCTAAAAATACCGTTTGTACACCGTATATACCTATAAATGTATGGTTCTGGCCAACCCTATACAAGAACACAAGAAACACGAGCAGACAGCGGGAACTCACCTGTGCCTGCGTTATGCCATCAGCTGATGACGTGTCGCTCAGGTTCCACAGGGCAGACACGAGCATGCTCACCCCTTGAGCCTGTGGAGCCAGCAACAGGCCCACCATAAGCATTGACCACGTGCCCCACACGCCTGTCGTACAAAATGGGGAAGTGAAGTTGTGCATTGTTACCCTGTTTATGAACCTTCTTGGGCTGGAAACTGGGGGCCGGCAAAAGGGGCCCCGTGAGCATTGACCACGTGCCCACACACCTGTCTTGCAAAAAAGGCAGACAAAGTTGAAAGTTGTGTGCATTACTCTGTTAGCTACACAACCGATATTGTTGAGACATGGCAATGTCCTGTCGGCCAAGTTAGACATGTGCCTGAGAGCGCATGGATAAGCAGCTAAGCAGCAAACACACACACCTTCTTTGCCTTTATTTGATGCTGCTGCTGGAGGCAGTGGCTCCTTGGCATTGGGGAAGCTGTTGCAGCTGATGATCGCCTCTGTCAGCTCCTTGACTGCGAGTGTGACGAAATGCAAATAAGCTCGGCAGCATAGAAACTAAATCAAAAAAAGTGTGCATCGCAACGAGGAAACTAGTATATTGTTGTGCGAGCTAGAGGTTAGTTCTCCCATGTTACTGCCCACAGGGATGGGGACGTGCATCTGCCTTGGTTCCTCCTAGATTGTGTGTGAACACCATTTTAATAACCACACAGATAGTAATTATAACTGAGCTCATGGATTTGTGTGTGGCTGGCTGAGATCCGCCGATTAGCCAAATAACTGGGCGTAAACTCACTCTCTTTATATTAGTCTATAATTCGCAACTATGGTAACACCAGTTACACACGAACAGGCTTAGCATCCATGCATCAACGCTTCCAAAAGCATCTCTGACCTTCGTTGCCACAGTGCTCCTCCAGCAGTTCACTGACAATGTTTTGCACAAGGGGCCACTCTTTTGGCACTTGGCTCTTTGAAGCAGGTGGAGCCAGAGAGCAATCTAGGTGCTTGGCTGCACTGCACAAGCAAACCTATGAAAAGGAGGAGGTTTGGGGCAGGCAGTGACAGAGGACAGCTGGGTATATTATAGGTAGGTTCATGCAACTGTTTCGATTCATGTGGAAAACCATCCCCCTTGAAATTACAGGATTGTAGAAAGAAGGGCTACCCTCAGATCTCAGTATAATTATACTTTGTTTGAGTTCAGAGAAGTGCTCCCTGCTCCTGAGAGCCAGAAATCAGGTCATGTCCATAACATACACAATTGATGCCATGCTAGTACTAAAGATAGATTGTATGTGGAGGGACAAAGAGGAATTGCCCTTTTTCAACGCTACAAAGAATGGCAGGAATCCCAATTGACCAGATGTGGCAGCTTCTTTACGTTTTTAGTGTAAAGACCAATGTGCACCATACACAGTGATGTGCCAGTTTGGTGAACAATACGGTACGGTACGGTTACAGAATGGTACGGTACAGTCAGACCATAAATACGGTAAAATACGGTACGGTGCCAAAGGCTGAAATTTGTTTACTTTTTGCAGTAAAGGGTCATTTTGGCTGATATGGTATAGGGTCGGCCAGAACCGAATATATATACACCGTATATGACCGTATATTTGGTAACTTCCCTGCCAAAAATACCGTATGTACTCCGTAAATATATGGTTCTGGCCAACATATATATATACATGCAATTTAGCAGAGGGGGTTACCTGAGGCCCAAAATGGGTATACTTTTTTGCAAGCTCCTATGGTATGGGCCCCCTAACTTGCAGGTTTCAAGCTCAGCTCTGTTATGTAGATTTCAATGCAGCTGAGCTTGAAACACGCAAGTTAGGGGGCCCGTACCTAATCGGCCGCGGCGTGAACCCTATTTTGGAGCAACCATATGCTGTATCTGACCAGCCAGAGCATTAAATTGAGTGATGTTTGGTGTTTAGGAGTCCTTACAATAAATAAAGATCATTGCAAAAACAATGGAGCAAAAGACTAGGTGGTTGGCGAGATATGCAAATTAATGTGCCATTCCCCCTGACAAGCACCCATCTAGGGTACAGGTGCACGACGTGTGCTTTTAGTCCTGTCATTTTGTACGCAGGGCGACTTGTCTAAATTTGAGCACATGCTCGGGTAGCTTATAAAGTCAGCATCAGTTTGAAGCTAGGTTGGGTCCAATTTGATGAAGTGGCGTGTGAGTAGTTGCACCTTTCACCTTTCATGCAAAAAGGAGCATGTTTGGGCGTTTGCCCAGATAACCCCCTCTGGCAATTTAGTGTGAATAATGTTGTTCGATACGGGAAATTTTCTTCAATCGCAGCAAAGAAGGTGCGTTCAAATCAATATATGTGCACGTGACAATGTGCAGATGCAGGCAGCGTGCACGTAGAGGCTGCATGCATCACAGCAACGAGTTACATTTTTGATCACTTTATATCCTTGATCGTACCATTCAGTCTTTAACCTTGCTGTCTAACCTGTTTTGCCTGCACATGGTCTGTGAATCTGTGTGTACTGGAAGGATCAACCTACTTGCAAAGGAGGGAGCTTCTGCGCCATGGGGCTAGTGGATGAAGGTCCTGCTGCCGCGAAGGGATGGGGTACAGGCACTATGCGTAGACCACCCCCAATCCTCCAACAGGCTTCCTGCAAGAAAAGGGAAGAAGTGTAGGGATGAAAAAGTGCCTTAAGGTGCTATGAGCAGACGGCTGTCTATCAAAAAAAAGGAACCCCTAAACCTGAGCATTTTGCACAGTCATTTTGCAAGGCATTTCTTTCACCAAATAAACGACACACACTTACACTCACGATACCACCACACAAGACACAAGACAAACATATACAAACAAACACTCATGCAACCACGCATGCAGTGCGCACGACCACACACTTACGCACACACACACGCACCCACACCCACACACGCACCCAAACACACACACACACACACACACATACGCACACACACACACACACACACGTGTATGATGTGTGACAGCTTAAGCAGAAAGTGAAAAAGTTGTTAACAGAGTTCAGTTGACCACCTCAAGGAGAGGAAGGGTCCCGGCTGCCATTGTCCTGCTCCGTGCCTCTGGCATACCCCAGATAAACATGCTCTGTATTTGGTGGAATAGAGGAGTGATGAGAGAGGGAATTTCCAGGCATGGTTGACCAGTTAAGATAAGATCTTTGCATACCTCATCCTTTAGGCTGTCCCGCCAGCTGTTGCTAACACACAAGCAAGATGAATAATCCTTAGCACTGAGGAACTGGCAAACAGTCGCCAGAGGCAAATGGTTAAAATTTTGCCAGTCCGGCATTCCTGGCATTCAAGGCCGGCAGTAGATGTAATTAAAAATTAATGATGATTCCTAAAATCTGATGGCTAATTGGTGGGCCTCTCTCATCTAAATTTTGCCAGCATGGTCAGAAGCAAGTGGGTAAACGCGCAAAGTAAACTTCACACACACACACACACTCTCTCACACACACACACACACACACACACACACACACACACACACACACACACACACACACACACACACACACACACACACACACACACACACAC
>Ga0307945_1001446_pt1:0-10000 | contig 18568 bp, 22 predicted proteins | sample OrgLakmetagen228_FD_201818 | JGI IMG/M metagenome (GOLD analysis project Ga0307945, IMG submission 201818) | Saline water microbial communities from Organic Lake, Antarctica - #228 | ecosystem: Environmental > Aquatic > Non-marine Saline and Alkaline > Saline | place: Antarctica: Organic...
CGCCGCTGTCCTCGCTCGTGCTGCTGCCGCCGTCGCTACCGGCAGTGGCCGCCGCCTCCTCGGCTGCTGCGAGCTGGAGCTTGGCGTGGGCGTCACTGCGGCGCTTGTCGGCAAACCAGGGGTTACCTGTGGGCGTGTGTATTCAGGCAACGGAGCAGGAAGGGGGTTGGATACAAGGTAAAAGGAGATATGGTGTTGCTCTTTACAGTCGACAGGAGATCAAGGGTTGCCTGTATGTGTGTGTGTGTGTGTGCGTGTGTGTGTATGTGTGTGTGTGTATGTGTGTGTGTGTGTGTGTTTTCAGACAACGGAGCAGGAAGTGGGTTTTGCGTATTGAAGCTGGCGTAGGCATGCATGTTGAACGGGCAGGGTGGTGAAACATCAGGAGGAGCAGGTCAGGGCGCTGTGGCTGGAGCAAGAAGTACTACTGCAATTGCTGACACACACGCACAGACATACACACCTTGCAGGCAGAAGGGAAGGGCCCCCCCTCGTGATGAGGAGCGTGTGGGCACAGGACAGATGGGCTGGCGACGCTGGCTTTTACGTTGGGGGACACCTTCCTTGTGGATGCGCTTGTGCTGACCATGCTGCTCCTCTGAGGCCTGTGCGTGCGCGTGTATGAGTATGTGTGTGTGTTAATGTGTGTTGCGTGCGTGGGCATGAGTACGTGTATGTAATGTGCGTTGTGTGTTGTGTACATGTGTATGAGCGTGTGTGTGTATGTGTGCATGTGTGTGTTGTGTGCACGCATACAATACGTGCTTGCACGGTTTTTATCCATGCCCATCAGCACCTGACACTCTGACCCGTCTCTGCTGCAGTTCAACTGTCCAAGCATGCCTGTGCTTTATTAACCTACAGCCCGCCCACAAAAATCAGCCCACCTCCACACTACACTATACTTCACATCCTCACCTTGTTTAAATGCTCCAGCCCCGCCACCTGATGGCCCTCCTGCAGTTCCTCTTGCTGCTGCTGCTGCTGCTCCACACCCGCGTGGTAGTAGTGGTGGTGGTGGTGGTGATGTCTCGTCGCACCCCCCTGCCTAGCCACCGTGGTGGTGGTGGTAGTGGTGGTGGTGTTGCCCCCTTGCTGGCAATCCCCCGAGTGACCCACATCCTCGCCCTTCCCTGTTGCCACCCCATTTGCTGCCGCCGCTGCTGCTGCTGAGCAGGGTGCTGGTGCAGGAGGTGGTACGTTAGGCTCGTTCGTGGCCACAGCCTCGCTGTTGTCCTTGAACAGCAGGGAGGACTTGATGCAGGTCTGCTTGGCAGCCAGCTCCAGACTTCTGCGGCCGCCTGCCGCCTGTGTGTGTGTGTGTGTGTGTGTGTGTGTGTGTGTGTGTGTGTGTGCGTGTGTGTGTGTGTGTGTGCGTGTGTGTGTGTGTGTGTGTGTGTGTGTGAGTGTGAGTGTATGCACACCCGCCCACATCTACACCCATACACAAACACAAAGGCAGATGCTGGTGGCATTGCCTTGCGGTGTGCAGCGTGCTCCTCACTCTGCACTCCACGCTCACACCTCTCATTAACTCTACCCTCCTCATTCACAGATCCCACACTCACACTCAAATACACTTCCCCCTCACCTTCTGCTGCTGCTGCCTGCTCTGCTCCTTACTGCTGCGACGGCTGGTGCCGCCGTTGTTGTTCGCACGTGCAGCGTTGTTGCCACTCTCCCCATTACTCCCGCTACCCCCACTGTTGCCTGTGTGAGGGGTGCCGTTCATGTTGCTGATGCCGTTGTAGTTGTTGGCGTTGCCGCTGCAGTTGTTGCCGCTGCTGTTGTTGCCGCTGCTGCCGTGCTGCAGCAGCTTCAATGCAGCAGCCTCGGCAGCACCTTGCTGCTGCTGCTGCTGCTGCTGCACACCCTCCTCAACCTCACCGCAACCTTGCTGGTGATCTCCCCCTCCACCTAGCAAACATCCCTCCCCACCACCACCCTCTATTCTATCCTCAGCGCCTGCCGCTGCTGCTGTGCTAGGGCCTTGCGCTGCACCATTACCATGGTGGTGGTGATGGTGGTAGTGCTTGTGGCGGCGAGCAGGCTGCTGCTGCTGCTGATGCTGCTGATGCAGGGGCATGCCGACGTTGCCCTCACCTGCCTCACTGTCTGCTGCTGCGCCTGTGTGTGTGTGTATATGTGTGTGTGTGTGTGTGTGTGTGTGTGTGTGTGTGTGAGGGTATGCAGAAGCGTGCATGCCTACTTGCAGCAAAGCCGACTCACCATTGCCGTCCAACGGCATGGCCGCCAAGTTGGCCAGAGCGGCATCAGCAGCAGAGGCTGCAGTTGTGTTAGCTTTGGCTGCAGCTTTGGAGGCCTGGGCTTGCGTGGCCTGTGCCGCCTCCTCTGCGTGCACCTCAGCCTCCTCAGCTTGCACCTGGTAGTGTGCGTGTATGTATGTATGTATGTATGCATGTGTGTGTTTGTGTATGTGTTTGTGTGTGTAAGTGTGTATGTGTGTGTTTGGGTAGTGTGGATGTGTTGATGTGAATGTGACTGGCATACGTGGGTGGCCTGAGTGGCCTTTCCAGTATAATTATTCAGGCTTGTTTGATCGTAAATTGCATGCAAGGTTTGTGCGCCTGTGCAAACAGCACGCAAATGGTCATACATGGATTGATGAAAGCAGGCATGTGAGAGACAAACAAACGCGGGTGATTTGAGATGTGTTTTAATAATTTAAACCAGGATGATCCCCAAATGATGCGGTCTCAAATTGCCAAATGTGTATGTTGCTTGCATGCCCACAATATGCCCCTGTTAAGAGGATTGTAAGCAGGTCCATTCCCCACTCACCTGTGCTTCGTTGGCTGTGGAGGCTCGCCTCATCAGACTAGCCTGCCGTGCAGTGGATGCGTGCACACCCTGCTCGTGTCTTTGCTGCTGCTGGTAATGTTGGTGGTTGGAGTGTGGCTGCTGCTGCTGTTTGCTGCTGCTGTGGTGGTGATTGCTGCTGAAATGGTTGTGATGGTGTGAGCTGCCTGCTTTCATGGAGGGGTGCACGGTGCAGTGAAGGAGCCCACTCGTGAATGCGTTCACCGTTGCTGCTGCTGCAGCTGCGTCGTGCGGCGTGTCTGGCAGGCTGCCGTTCCTGCCTATTTTTGTGGGGCAGGGTGTGAGCACTTGCAGGAGCGTGGGGATGCTGTCACCGCTGCCACTCCCATCTTGCCCTCCCTCCCTCTTTTCTGTCCCTGCCACAGCTGCTGCTGTTTGTGCCCCTGCAACTTCACCTTCCATCTCCTCCTCCCGACCCTGCCCCTCGCCTTGCCCCTCCTCTTCATTCTCCTCTGCCAACCCTGGGCTGTAGGGAGTGCAGGTGCCGGGGGGGGATTCCGGGTGCTGTTGATGCTGCCTGGTGTTAAATCTGTTTGGGAAGAAAGAGAGGAAGATGGGGTGGAGATGATCCGTACAAACAAAGACAGGGAATTCATGAATTGCCATTGAACAAAGTCAACCTGGGGCGCGCAAGCCCTCCCACGATCTCTCACCTCATAGACAGCTGTGACTTGTATACGTGCTGCCACAGCATGCACGCCTCCTGCCTTCTAAGTGGTAGCGTTAACACATCTGCTGCGCCCTCAGTGAGGGCCCTCAGGACAAGACCCTGCGTGGCAGCTTCCTGCTCCACTGCAAGCACCACAGGGGGTAGCCTGAGGGCTAGGGAGTGAAGAAGGGAGAAGTCTTGTGGCTGGGGTGTGTGTGGCAGGCAGGTATTTTGCTGCTGTTTGGCGAGCAGGATGACCAGGTCAGGCGAGGCACTGCTTTTGCTGGGGCTGCCTGGTATGGCTCGCCACGACTGCTGCTTGGCTCTTGCGACTCGATGGGCTGCTGTTCGGGCGCTTTCCACGGACACCTGGTACCCCGAGTCGCACAGCAAATCCCTCAGGCCCGGCTCGTCGTCTTCACACACTAGGAGGACGTGCATGTCCTTGGACAGGAACCTCTGCTGCTGCTCCAGCTCCCTCGCGCTCTCCTCCATGTTTGTTCAGGCGGGCAGGAGGGACTGCGGGGGGGTCGAGAAAAAGTGTGCTTTCGTGTGTGCCCAAGAGGCACAGATGTGTTGTGCAAGCCGTGCAAGCTCGTGTGCGTATGAGCAACGTGTTGTGCGTGAAGTGGTACGGGGAGAGTGCTGCGTAGCGTAGTGGAGCTGCGAATTGGCTGGGGCGTGATTTCGCGGGAGTGCGTATCTGATGCGCCAGCGTGTCATAAATATCTGGCAAGCACGCGCCTGCCAGTGCACACTCTCACCTTTCTTGAACGCGCCCTCCTGTGTGTTGGCTAGAGTATGGTAAGTAGCACCAGCACGTCGCCAAGCAGCGGACAAGTTTTTGTGCAACGGACGGACGTGCTCAAGAGCCGCTTGCTTCCTCGTCTGTTTGAATCTACTATAAAATGTATAAAAAAATATACCTCTTATGAGAGGGCAAAACAGACGAGGCCAGAAAGTTTCTTTGTCAAACACATACTCTTTATTACTGCAATGGCCCTCCCCCACCATATGCCATCAGAAGGAAGGGAAGAGGACTCAGCTGATCCATTGGATGCCCTCCTCGACAGCTACAGCGCGCAGGCCCAGGCAGAGACCGCACAAACACAGAGACGGTGTGTGCATGTATGTGTGTGCGCGTATGTGCGCGTTTTTATATGTGGGTGCGCCTCACTTAAGTCATCTATCTCTAATTCAGCTAATGTGACACTTCTCTCTTTAGGCATGCTGATGCCGTGTCGAAAGGTCGTGCGCCCTCTTCCTCTGCACGCCTTGCCAAAGGCCTTGCACAGCCGCTGTCGCAGGACAACAAGGGCCTAAAAATGATGCAGTCCATGGGTTACCATGTGCGTTTCAATCACGGTGGCGCGTGCAACAATAAAATCTGAATTTTGAGGTTAAATTGCAAGAGTATTTAACCGGTCGCACTTGGAATTGAAAGCCTGATTTGCTACAGAAGAGTAATTTAGTCGTCAAATCAAATGCCAGCAGTGTTGTTGACTGTTGTGCTCAGTCCGTGCACACGCTGAAGATGAGAGCGGCTTGCGCTTATGTGTACAGAACATGCACACAAATTGCGCTATGTGGCACATGCACGATCTCACGCTCTGACAGGCTGGCAGCGGGCTTGGGTTGCAAGGCCAGGGCTCCACTGCACCTGTACCTGTGAACATCCGAGGAGGTCGAGCAGGTTTGGGTGTGGATGAGGCGAAGCGTGCACGTGAGGTGGAGCAGCAGCGAGAAGCAGAGGAGAGGCAGGTGAGGCCCTGCTACTTGATTTTTACATTTGAACTATGCTGCATTCAATCCGTTTACGCGAACCAATGTGCACGTGGTGAAATCTACAACTTGGAAGCATTCTGTATAGGCTGAATTTTCTTAGCACCCCAGGGGCACTAACCCGCACAGACTTGGTGTGTAGCGATATTTGACACGCCTAGTAAATGGTCGTGAATTTGATGTTTGTTCCACGGCGTTGATTTGGTAAGGCTTGGCTGACCGTATGGCGTCACGTCGTACACAACTACACGGCATCTGGACAGGGTTTAAGGTAGAGCTCCTGACCAATCCTCTCTTCTTTTGCGACGACGCCTAACTTGACTAAAAAGAACACGGAAGAGCAGCAGATTGGTTCTTTGCGCCCCTCTTGGCGAACACCACACTGGTCATTGGAACTCATGGCTGCCCAAGACAAAGTCTACACCCGGGCTTCCAAACTAGGAGTCGCAGCTTTGAAGCCAAACAAAATGCTACGTAATTGATAGTGATGACCACTCTTTCCTCATTCATTGCCTCAGTAGTCATCACCACTCGTTACGAGTGCTTCAGCTTGGTTATACTTTTTGTCTGCCTTCTTTTTGCAGGTCAAACGTGCCCGACAGGAGGTTGTGGACGCGGCCGCGTTTGCAGAAGCAGCTCGCAACAGCTTTGCCTCGAGGCAGGCACTTCAAGTAAGGCTTACATTTTTTGAAATGGGAAACAGGTGGTGACACCCACTCCCCACATCATTAAAATAAAAGGGACCTGGAATCAGGTAAAAAAATTGAAGTTCAAGTGAGGCGCGTGTTGGAGGTTGCTAGGCACACCCAAAGAGTTTGGTCTGTTAATTTTATTGCAGATACAGAGGTGAATTTGCAGCTTGGCCTGCCTCAGCCTGTGCGTTTGCAGGCGCTCATATGTTAGAGGAAGATAGTGCAAACCTCCTGATGCACTTGATGAAAAGAGCTGGTGATGTCACGTGGTACCCATTGTAGCTACCGCACCAGACCCGGACCACGACTTATTCAGGCTTGTAACCATATAGCCAACCATTCACAAAGTCAGGCTTGTATGATGTGGTGGCACACTACAAAGTAGCCACTAATACTCTGCTGTCACGACTAATTGGGGTGCGGAATTAGCTTGAACATGGACTCCAGGCACGAGCTTAGGTCGAGCGATGATCTGATGCTGGTGCTTTTGGTTCAGGCAGTGCTTTGATCTGACCGCCAACCTGCTTTTGTGGGCGTACCTCTAGTACCTCTGCTTATATTTAGGGTTGGCCAGAACCATATATATACGGTGTACATACGGTATTTTTGGCTTGGAACTCACCAAGTATACAGTGTATAGGTACGTATACATACAATTTTGGCCAACCCTACATATATAACATAGCAACTGCACCAGGCCTGCACCAGTGCGTGTTACAAGTTCTTTGATTTTCCATTTTGTGCAGCGCAGCTTCCAATTCGCCGACCTTTCTTCTTGCAAGCATGCTCCTAGCACCTCTGTTTACGTCTCTCTGCATTGCAGCAACTGCACCAGGCCTGGACCAGTGCGGAGCAGCTCCTAGAGACGCAGAAAACAGAGCAGCAGGAGCCCCCCTCCCAGCTGGTGCTGCAACTCACAGCTCTGTTTCCCCGCCTTCTGTCGGGAGGGCATCTGAGCAGGGACCAAGTGCTGCACGTGCGTGCAACGTAACTGCTGTAGGATGTTCAGGGTGGAAATTGTGTCCACAACTCGTTTTTCGCGGTCACGAGAAGTGCGCAGTTTGCCGATGAGGATCCATCTTGCACCAAACATTTTAACTTTGAAGCTGTGGATGCCACGCTGTGCAGCATATACACTAAACACTGCATCTGAGCCAGGCGTTGCATCTTAATTTTCTGCCTTGCCTGCTTTCTCACAGGTTGCAGATCGGACGTTGCCTGATGCCCTGCAGCGACAGAGCACGCAGGAGGAAGGTAAGTTGGCAGGTTGTTCCCTGCTATACATGTTTTTGAAAGGTTCTTGGCTGGGAAGCAAGCGCCTTACCCGCCTGCACGCAGTTTTGGCCTCAGTCCAGCTAGAAAAAAACTGTGCATGCAGTTCCCCCTACTTGTTTGAAACAGCTTGTGTGCGAGGTGTTTTAACCAACATTCAGATCCAACACGAAATGGGTAACTGCATCTGAACTCCCCACCCTGGGTGTTCCAAAAGTGTTGAATTAAGCATCTTTACCCTTTACAAGGTGCCAATTTTGCTCAATTTTCCACAGGGTCTGAAAACACCAGTAAATCTTGCCGTGCAGCGTCAAAATAAATCTTGCAGTGCAGCGTGCCGAATTCAGATATAAACCCTGAGACACACGCCCTTGGACAAGCATAAATTTAGCTCGGGTTGCGAATGTTTAAACCAAACAAGCCCTCTTGTTCCATATATTTTTTTGCCTATGACACATCAAAGTGTTGGGTTTCGAGGTGATAGTGTCGTCTTTTTCTGTTCCCTGGAATTGAATTTGAAAACAACACCGCTCCCTCGACACCTCACAGGCACCCAGGAGGACCTGGAAACTTCAGCTGCAGCAGAAGCCGTGGCCGAAATGGCCAAGGCCGAGCCAGGCGCGCCTCAAGCGCAGCTCGAGCAATTGCTATCATATCTGCGCTCGCGCTTCTACTACTGCTACTTCTGCGGAGCTGCGTACGCTAGCCAAGAGGAGCTGCTGCAGGCGTGTCCTGGGGCGAGGGAGGAAGACCATTGATCAAGGTATGTGGGTGTCTGTGTTAGGTGTGAATGTCAGCACTTGGGAGGATAACCATTGATAAGGTGTGTGGGTGCCTGTGCTGGATGTAAATGTCAGCACTAGGGAGAAGGACCATTGATCAAGGTGTGTGTTGTCTGCAATGTTGAGGTTTTAGGGTGTTGCGAGGAGGTCCAATTGAGCGTATGCTGCTCTTTTATTTAAAGCCAAGGTAGCATAGATGCACGTAATTTTTAAAGTGGATGAGATCATGTGTGAAGCATGCATATGCGGGCACTGGGTACTCAGTCAATATAGAGCAAGTCCCTGAGGCACCTGCTCTCAGGCCCGTTGTTGACAATGTTATATTTTGACTTGAGATATAGGCATCAGGCAGTTTAGACAGAGGCATACGGGGTCAAGATCCCGTTGCACACCAGGAGGACGTGCATGTCCGTGGACAGGAACCTTCGCTGCTGCTCCAGCTCCCTCGCGATCTCCTCCATATTGGTTCAGGCGGGCAGGAGGGACTGCGGGGGGATCGAGAAAAAGTGTACCTTCGTGTGTGCCCAAGAGGCACAGGTGTGTGTGTGCAAGCCGTGCAAGCTCGTGTGCGTATGAGCAACGTGTTGTGCGTGAAGTGGTACGGGGAGAGTGCTGCGTAGCGTAGTGGAGCTGCGAGTTGGCTGGGGCGTGATATCGCGGGAGTGCGTATCTGATGCGCCAGCGTGTCATAAATATCTGGCAAGCACGCGTCTGCCAGTGCACACTCTCACCTTCCTTGAACGCGCCCTCCTGTGTGTTGGCTAGAGTATAGTAAGTAGCACCAGCACGTCGCCAAGCAGCGGGCAAGTTTTTGTGCAACGGACGGACGTGATTGAGCCACTTGCTTCCTCGTCTGTTTGAATCTACTATAAAATGTATAAAAAATATACCTGTTATAAGAGGGCAAAACAGACGAGGCCAACAAGTTTCTCTGTCAAACACATACACTTTATTTTACTGCAATGGCCCTCCCCCACCATATGCCATCAAGAGGAAGGGATGAGGAGGACTCAGCTGATCCATTGGATGCCCTCCTCGACAGCTACAGCGCGCAGGCCCAGGCAGAGACCGCGCAAAAACAGAGACGGTGTGTGTGTGTGCTCATAATGTTTCCCTCTATCTCCTCTATTCTTTTTATTTTACGGACCCCTACAGTTGCGATGGTGGAACTTGCGTGCAGAGATCCAGCCACAATTGGATTATTCAACCTGAGTCGCTCATCTCCCCCCCCCTGTTATCCCATTAATCGAGTTCATTACCTAAGCCAGTTTTACAGGTCTGTACTGATCAGCTGGTGCGAAGAAGCCTTCATCACCATCAATTTTCATAGCTATATGCCTACCTCTTCCTGTCCCTAGTACTTTTCTAAATTAATTCTGGAATTTTAATTCATAACCCGGGACGCTCTAGCATGTACTCTGCTCCTTTTCAAGTTTGACACCTATTTTTTCTGGATTTGATTAAATAATTGTATCGGATTTTTTGATGCTGATGTTGAATATTTTTCCTCTTCGAAGGCGCCGTGCTCACAATATATTTCCCTGTTACAAAACTTGATTCAAACTTTATTTTGGCATCCATCGCCGGAGCAGTTTAAAGCCCCGGTCACACGGTGGTTTAGTCAGGTCCTTAATCACGGCTATTTTTCAACCCAAAACTTTTGGGGCGAAGCCCCCCGGGGCGTAGTCCCTTTATGTTCACTGCAGTCAACACTGCGCTCTCAGAGAGTCAACACTGAAAGAATAGAGCATTGAGCCAGCCAGGCAACCTTACAGTTTAAAATTTCTATGAAATACAAGCCAATTTTGCGCTAATCTGGAACACCCCGGTCAAACCCCCCTCCAAACAAGACTCCTTCGGGGTCGCGTGTCTTTGTATCCCCCGGGATGCAATTGGGTGCACTTATCATGCATTTAGAATGTTTCCCATCATATTATTAGCCCTTCTTCTCAGAGCAGAGAAGGCAGCAGCTTCACAGCACT
>Ga0307945_1001446_pt1:15000-18568 | contig 18568 bp, 22 predicted proteins | sample OrgLakmetagen228_FD_201818 | JGI IMG/M metagenome (GOLD analysis project Ga0307945, IMG submission 201818) | Saline water microbial communities from Organic Lake, Antarctica - #228 | ecosystem: Environmental > Aquatic > Non-marine Saline and Alkaline > Saline | place: Antarctica...
GAGTTACTGGTCTACATGCCACAGCACTCATGAAATACTTAAGCCTACATGCAGTTAGATCCGCAACAAAAATCACACGGATGAGACGAGACATCGACCACAACCCCCACAAATATCTGAGCAATACTCCTGGTGGTGTGCAGGCTTCTGCCTCCCAACCACCTGATCCCCATTGCTCTTATTTTATTCTCCAGGTGACATGTTGTGTATCTCTGCATCCATTGGGTGGTGCAGAACTCAAAACTACATCCTTTCCTTCATTCATGCTGGTAGTGTTTGCACTATCTGCGTTCTTTTTTTTCTTTTTTAAGCGTGTGCAGAACTTGATAAGTCCATGAATCACTTCTGTTTGCAAGAAAAAGGTCAGCTGGCACAACTTTCTCAAGAAGAGGATTGTTTGAAGAGAGTAAACTGTTCCAGATTCGTATGATGCATCCAAACCAATAGAAAAAATGGGCACCTGACCTGTTTTGCGAAGTACGCAGTGAGTATCCGTACCGTTCTTGACACCCAGTTTTTCTTAGGAAGCTAAGGATGTGTGGTTTTTGAGGAATCATTTGTCAGAGAAGAAGTGGCCATTTCGTTTGCACCTTATAGACTGTTGCGTTGTTTTTCTTGATATTAATGGCATCCACCTTGATAATGGCTTGTCTGGTTAACGAGTAAATGTCTTCTTGCTGTTCTTGGGGCAAACCAGGTTGGGTGTACTTTAGATCTTGGATAGCCAGGACTATGCCCTCCAACAAGTTTAATTTCTTCAAAAAATGCTTTTTTGTGCATATGACCTTGAATAGGTGCACTCAACAGGCATTCCTTGCTCAACCAGGACATGGGCAAAAGGACATCGTATAGGCTTGCATTGGAGGTAAAACGCGAATCGGTTACGCAACTGTATGGTAGAGAAGTTTGGAGGACTTGTCGGGTGGACAGGGTGCCACTGGGCATACTCATGAAACGCACCCCCCCCCCACCCGGGTACTCATAGTATTCTCAGGCCCTGATATTTCAATCTTGCGCCCCTCGCACAGTTTGCATTTGGAGGTAATTACGCGAATCCGTTACACAGTTTGGGGACTATGAGGACTTGTCAAATAATAGGGTCGGGCTACGCATGGGGTGAGGATTTCAGGGCAGGTGTGCTTGGCATCATCTCAACCCTCCTCTATTCTCACACGCCATTGCCTGCACCTGCTGCACATGGCCTATGGACTAGGAATACAAGAGAATGCTGTAGGCCACCCAATTTTTATTAATTTTTTAACAAAGAAAACACCACCTTACTTTTTTCAGGATTTTCCAGGATTTTCCCAAATATCAAATTAAGAATGTGTACAAGATAGCAGATGCCGTTCGGCAGGGCAGCTTAGAGCAATTAGGAGTATGGGCCTTTTGAGGAGCTGTGCAGAGCACCCAGCTCTCAAGCTACAGCTCTCCCAGCTCTCCAGTCTTTCCCGTTCTGGAGTGTGGAAGCTCCAGGATTTCCAGGCGTTGGCCCCAACCGATGTGGAAAGCAACCGCAGGCACAGCACCTGGGGCACTGCACCCACACAGCCTGCTTCCCTTTTGGGCCACCTGCTCCCGCAGCAGCAGCACGAAGAAGAGCAGCAGCACGGTTACACGGCAACAGGCAGGCAGCGCCTGGCTGATGCCCAGGTGCTCCTGTGCGGGCGTGGGGCACCCTCACCAGGCTTACCTGCATCAGCCTTGGCATCCTACTGCACTTCATTTGGATGCTCCTCCCACTCCTCCTTCGCCACCATGCGCCACGTCTCCTTCATACGCACCCTTAGCGTGAGTGCCGCACATTCTCGCATTTCACTTTTGCATTTTTGATGGACATAGGGATGCTTCCTGACCGCAACACTTGCACGCCATGAAGCTTGTAAGCCTGTGCATGTAGTAACACCCATGCGTGAGCCCGTGCACGTAGTAATAGTAAAACTCAGCACGCCGTACACGCAAATGTGCACACACATACATATCCCCACATACACACGAACACACACACACACACACACACACACACACACACATAAACACATACATACACACACAAACACACCTACGTACCGCAGAACGTGATCCCAGGCTTGCCAGGCGATAGCAAGAAGGGGCCTCGGGTGGCGGGCCTGCCTGACGCCGCGGATGCAGATGCAGCCATTAGGTATATGCTCACATGCTCCTGGTCACTCAACCATTTCTCGTATCTTAAATGCGATAGGTAGGGCAATTGCCACCCGTTGCAGCAGATGCAGATGCAGCTATCAGGTAAGGTAGCAGGCTGCTCATGTGTGTTGTAAGCACAGGAAAGGAGAGGGCTATTGCCACTGTTAAGGGTGCGGCCATCAATCAGGCGTCGGTAATTCCTCAATGCAGCTCAATGGCTTGTAGTGTACAGCACTGAGTATTCGCCACTGTTGCAGATGCAGCAAACAGGACGAACCAGGGGCACAGAAGAGGGGGTGTGGGACACATGGTGGGCTGGCCAGTACCGTGCATTCACGACATGAATTACGGATTTTCTTTGTTGTTAGGACTGTACATTTTAATTGCATGTGCCAGGGCCGTGTGAAGATGCAATCAGCGTAAGACTTGCCCGGTGAAAAAGTCTTTTGCGCTTCTGTAGCTTTGGCCAGGGCCGTGCGTGGATTTATAGGATTGGCCAGAGCTGTACTTACCGTATATAAATGTATGATATGTAGGTACCCTGCTCAAATAACCGTATGTACCCCATATACGTATATACATACATACATACACCATACGTACACCATATACGTATAAACACCATACATACGTATACATGATGCATGTATAGGTCTAGTTCTGCGTTGTTATGGGCTCTCCCTATGGATGTGACGACCGCATGTTGCTCATGATTTTGAACTGAAAAAGACAGCCTTCAGACTTGAGACATGTGATGGTGAAATTGGTGCAGCCCTTTGTATGCTGACCCAGCATGAAAGGGATACACGTAAAAGGTGTAATCAGGTGTACGTGTCTCAGTCTGCATAGACACACGTGCAAATGTTGCATACGCGTCCGTGTGTGCTTGTGCAAAGAAAGCACCGCGAGCATGACGCGCTGAGCGAGTGCTGTAGGGTACACCTTTGCCAGCGTAGTGAGAGTGGCTAGATGGCCTGCGTGTGACATAGGACATGCATCTCCAATAGGGTTGGCCAGAACCATATATATATACGGTGTATATACGGTATTTTTGGTAGGGATATCACCAAATATACGGTCATATACGGTGTATATATACGGTTCTGGCCAACCCTAATTTCCAGAGTAACTCACTGCAGTTATACATGCAGCTTGGAACGAACCGAGCTCAATCGCAGCCCGTTTTAGCAAATCACTGGCTATCTTCCTCGAACACTGCGATGGACATGCTTCTCATTACCGTGTGCGTTGCCTTATTCAGTTTGTGTTCCCCTCACAACACAGCCACGGCACTGATTTCCTTTGTGTGTGTTTGTGTCTCCCTTGCAGTGATTACGACGCTCCTTCATATGTGTGGGTGTGGGTGTGCGTGTGGGTGCGGGTGCGGGTGTGGGTGTGGGTG
>Ga0307945_1001448_pt1:0-12500 | contig 18563 bp, 33 predicted proteins | sample OrgLakmetagen228_FD_201818 | JGI IMG/M metagenome (GOLD analysis project Ga0307945, IMG submission 201818) | Saline water microbial communities from Organic Lake, Antarctica - #228 | ecosystem: Environmental > Aquatic > Non-marine Saline and Alkaline > Saline | place: Antarctica: Organic...
GACACGGTGCCTATAAATGTGTGATTGTGTGAGTGTGTTTGTGTGTGTTTGGCCTGGCCTGGTAGGGTAGACACGGTGCCTATGAATGTGTGTGTTTGTGTGTGTGTGCGTGTGTGTGTGTGTGTGTGTGTGTGTGTGTGTGGCCTGGCCTGGTAGGGTAGACACGGTGCCTATACATGTGTGTTTGTGTGAGTGTGTACGTGTTTGTGTGTGTGTGTGTTTGGCTTGGCCGGGTAGGGTAGACACGGTGCCTATAAATGTGTGTTTGTGTGAGTGTGTACGTGTTTTTTCGTGTGTGTATGTGCGTTGGGTGTGTGTTGTGTATGAATTGCACGCGCAACTTCTCTCGCTCCCCTGCCAAATTTCACTCGTGCACATTTATGAGTTATGAGCATGGGCTTGTAATGTGGAAAACACACACACAGGATCCTGTCATCAAAGCTAGCAAATTTAGTAGGACACGTACCCCTCGTATTAACGCCAGCCAGAATAGCCGCCACCTCGTCGCTGCCGTTCGAACTGTTGAGGTCGTTGCCGTGAGCTGTCAGTGCAGCCGCCACCTCAGGAGCAGCGACAGCTGAGGTTGTGCTACCGACAGCTGAGAGGTTGTTTGACTCAGGGGGGGCTTGGTTGATGGAGCTACGAGCTATGCTGTCGGGGCTGGGGACGGGAGGGGGGGCTGCTGCTACGACCTGTGTGTGTGTGTGTTTGTGTGTGTGTTGCTTGTATTCAAAAATGGTGTGTGGTGTGTAAAGCATGTTTCAGGTCAGCCAGGTCAAGCCAAAGCCTGTTCAGCTCCTTTGCGTAAAGAGAACGTGAAGCACGCCAACATGAAACGAAGGAACCTGCGTTGAAGGATTCCATCGTAAGATATAATCTGCTGTGTTCCCGCGAACACACATAAGTGCTTGTGCATGGTCGCCTTCTCGTAGGCGCAGGTGGTTGTCTTTTGTGTGTGATATTACTCTATTTCGCATCTGCACATTATAACATGGCGGTTCCAGCACAACCGTTTCCGACATCACGAAACGTTTTTCCTTCAAGCGTGTCCTACTAGAGTTGGCCAGAGCCGTATGGGTATATGCACCGTATATGACCAAACACGTATATGCACCGTATATGGGTATATGCACCGTATATGACGACCATACACGGCGATTTCCCTGCCAAGAATACAGCATATAAACCGTACGCAGGCATATGCTTCTGGCCAACCCTATGTACTATAAACCATATGTAGATACATGCTTCTGGCCAGCCCTACGTACTGCAGTAGGAGAGAAAATGCAGGGGGTCATATGCAGGAGGAAAGAAAATGCTGGGGGGAATATGCTTCAGGCCAACCCTATGTGCTACAGCAGGAGAGAAAATGCAGGGGGACATATGCAGGAGGTGAAAATGCAGGGGGTGTATGCAGGAGGAAATGAAATGCTGGGGGGAATATGCTTCTGGCCAACCCTACGTACTACAGTAGCAGAGAAAATGCAGGGGGTATATGCAGGAGGAGCAGCGCAAGCCAAGAAACCTCATAATTTCCACAAGCTGTCAGTAATGACGATCTTACACAAAACCTGTCACCCTGCTTCATTGCGAGCTTCATCACTAACTCAAGGGCGTGAGTCCTCACTAGCAAACACGGCAAAAGGGTGTGGTGCAACGACAACAGGAGTGTGAAACTAAGAAATATAACTCGCGTGTTTCACAGATTCGTACCTCACAGGCCTTAAAGGGGCCAAAACCCTGATTTGAAACCTCATACTCATAGCTCATAACACCTATGACCTCACAGGCCTTAAAGGGGCTGAAACCCTGATTTAATACCTCATAGCTCATAACACCTGTGACCTCACAGGCCTTAAAGGGGCCATAACCCTGATTCAAAACCCCATAGCTCATAACACCTATGTCTCGCACTCTGACACCAGCCTCGCCGCAAAGGCGCTGGCATTGAGCGTAGGCAGCGCCCTCAACATCACACTCGCTTTTGCAATGCACTGAGGTATGGCCTTGAGGAGCCCAAACCCAATCGCACGCACGACAACCTGTCTTTTCCTGCTCTGAATCAGCCTCACCGCAAAGGGGCTGGCATCGAGCATTGACAGCGACCTCAACATCACACTCGCTTTTGCAATGCACTGCAGTATGGCCTTGAGGAGCCCAAACCCAATCGCACGCACGACAACCTGTCTTCTCCTGCTCTGAATCAGCCTCACCGCAAAGGGGCTGGCATTGAGCGTAGGAAGCGAGCCTGACAGCTGCGACACGGAGCTTTGCGAGGCAGGCTGAGAGTCCCCTTGCCACATGTCTAGAGACAGTGGAGATACCTCCGGCACCCTGAGGGCAGAGTTGCCTGGAGGGGCTGCGTGGGGAAAGGCAGGGTCCGGGGGGCTATGCTGCGTATGGAGCTGTTCGATCAGGCTGACCTGCTTGAGTGTGTGTGCATGTGTGTGCGTATGTGTGAGTGTACGGAGGGAGGGGGTCTGGGTTTATGTGTATGTGCGCCTGTATGTGTGTGGGGGGGGGGGGGGCTCGTTGTAAAAGGAACAAAAATAAGCAGGCAAGGGCAATTTAAGACTGACCACTGCACACAAACATTATAGCTTCCACAAACAAGCCCACACTACACTGCATTGGCCCCCACCACTACACCTGGAAAACCCATGCTCACATTCACATCCGTACCCATACTCACATTCACACTAAACCTACACCAACACCCACACCCACATCCGCACCCGCACCCACACCCACACCCGCACCCACACCCGCACCCACACCTGACACATTCATACATTCACACTAAACCTACACCAACACCCACACCCACATCCGCACCCGCACCCACACCAGCACCAGCACCCACACCCGCACCCACACCAGCATTAGCATTCCCACCTGACACATTCACAAATTCACACTAAACCTAAACCAACACCCATACCCACAACCGCACCCGCACCCGCACCCACACCCACACTCACACATTCACACTAAACCTTCACCAACACCCACACCCACATCCGCACCCGCACCCACAACCACACCCACACCCACACCTGACACATTTACCTACACCTACCAGCACACGTCTGCCCATGCCAACAAAAGCCACTTAGATCCACTTTACCCTCTTCTGCGTGAGTGCTCTCATGCAGTGCCCTACCAAACGCAGCACAGCTGCGACGCCACACCCACCTCAGCACTACGTCCAGCACTACGTCCAGCGGACATATCTTATTGTATGGGTGCGGTTTAAAGATGGTGTCTGTTGCAAAAATAAACAGCTTGCCAGCAACATCAGGCTGATATTTAAGGTAAGCCAAACCGTATATGTACACCGTACTTGACTGTATGTACGGCAAGCGTCTCGTTATGACAACCACACATACGTACAAGTGTAAAATGTGGGCCAACCCTCCTGATAACCTTGTGAGTAGCGACAAAATCACGTAGACACTAATAACCTCGTGAGTAGTGACAAACTCACGTATATACTAATGACCTCGTGAGTAGTGACAAACTCACGTAGACACTAATAACCTCGTGAGTAGTGATACTGATAACCTTGTGAGTAGTGATAAACTCACGTAGACACTAATAACCTCGTGAGTAGTGACACTGATAACCTCGTGAGTAGTGACAAACTCATGTAGACACTAAAAAACCTCGTGAGTACTGACACTGATAACCTTGTGAGTAGTGACAAAATCACGTAGACACTAATAAGCTCGTGATTAGTGACACTGATAACCTCGTGAGTAGTGACAAACTCACGTAGACACCCAAACACATACAACACCAACACAAGCATTGCCTGCTCCCCAGCCCCTTCGTCGAGCTTCGTCAAACATATAGGGTTGGCCAAATCCATACATACATACGTATATACGGTGCATGTACGGTATATTTAGCAGGGAAATTACCATACATACGTAGGGTTGGCCAGAACCATATATATACGGTGTATATGCGGTATTTCTGGCAGGGAAATCATCAAATATACGGTGATATACGGTGTATATATACGGTTCTGGCCAACCCTATACATACGGTGATATACGGAGTACATATACGGTTCTGGCCAACCCTACAACCATACGGTCCATAAACAGTCCGCGAAAACCCACATACAGACGAGGATACGGTTGGGTCCAACCCTGAACACGATATTTGGTCCAACCCTAAACACGATTATTTGGTCCAACCCTATACACGATGACTTAGTCCAACCCTAAACACGATACAAAGGGTTAGAGGGTGAAATAAAACGAGTCAACATTCATGTCGCATCGTTTCAAAAACACATCGATTATTGTACAACCACCACACGCGAACATGCCCAAGCACACGCACACACACATGCACACATATGAAAACATATACTCGCACGAATGTATGATATTTGACACTGAGAAGTATGTGCACATACGTACGTACGCACAAGCATACCACCACCAACACTACTACCTCCACAACCCCACCTGCTTCCCAACCTGCTGCAGAGCGTCTCCCTCCACAAATATGTCTGTGCGCCCCTCATTTTCTCCCCCAGGAGTGCCAGCATGCTTGTTTGTGGACGGGGTGGTGGTCTCATCTTCAGATTCAATGACTGTGGGAAGCTGGTTGGAAGAGGAGGCGTGTAGGGGGGGAGTGGCTGTGCGGGCTGGGAGGGAGGAGGAAGGCCCTGTGTAAGTGTGCACGTGTGTGTGTGTGTGTGTGTGTGTGTGTGTGTGTGTGTGTGTGTGTGTGTGTGTGTTTAAGCGTGTGTGTGTGTGCGTGTTTGATCCTGCTGCTGCTGTTGTTGTGAGATACACTTAGTTTAAATAGGGTTTGCCAGAACCATATATATATATATATATACACAGTGTATACACGGTATTTTTGACAGGGAATTCACCAAACATACAATTATGCATAACATATATACGGTTCTGGCCAACCCTGAGTATAATCGTTGCTCTTTCCAACGCGTGGATGCTTGTGAGTTAACATATGCTCATTTCTTCCACAGCACACTGCAAAGCTGCATAGCCATGAAGAAAAGCAGGGTCAGTAAGCCGTGCTCACTTCTTCTGCAGCACACTGCAAAGCTGCACAGTTGTGACGAATGCAAATGCAATGTCGTAAAGCTAGGCCTCCACGGCACACTGCAAAGCTGCATGGTCATCTCAACCTAATAAAGCAAAGCCAAACAGTGTGAACGCGCTCACTTCAACAACAAACTGCAAACTTACAGACCACTCGCGTGCCTATGCCCACGACAAATTGCAAGATCACGCAGACAACTTTAAACCTGCCCACATACTGCTCTGGTGCACTATGCGCATCAATTTGATTTGTAACAGGCTGGACTTGATGTATTATGTCACAGAAGCTTGCAATTTGTAATGCATTGCCGAGACGTGCCATTGCAGTGACGAAAGGAAATTGATGAGACAAATAATGATCGATGATGGATTCAAGGATCGACCGCCCTGGCAACCAGCCCTACACTTTGTGCAGGGTCAGTTAAAACGTGTACATATAACGCGTTTATATTTACAACACGCTTTTTTCCGTGTATACAGAAGCTCCCAGATACTGCCCGGACCCACACGCCGCGGCAAAGAAAGATGAGCCGGTCATGTCCAGACACATGTGTACTGACTCTTTCCTGCTGCCGATGCTGTCATGGCTAAGCATGATGCGGCAAGGGAGGGAGAGAGAGTGTGTGTGTGTGCAGATGCATGTTTGTGCATGTGCTCACCTGCTGCTGATATGGCTCCTGTTGTGGCTGAGCATGATGATGCGGCAAGGGAGAGAGTGTGTGTGTGTACAAATGCATGTTTGCGCGTGTGCTCACCTGCTGCTGACAAGGCTCCTGTTGTGGCTGAACATGATGCGGAAAGGGAGAGAGAGTGTGTGTGAGTGTGTGAATGTGTGTGTGTGTGTGTGCAGATGCATGTTTGTGCATGTGCTCACCTGCTGCTGATGTGGCTCCTGTTGTGGCTGAGAATGGTGATGCGGAAAGGGAGAGTGTGTGTGTCTGTGTGTGTGCAGATGCACGTTTGTGCGTGTGCTCACCTGCTGCTGATATGGCTGCTGGTGTAGCTGAGCATGATGCGGAAAAGGAAAGTGTGTGCGCGTGTTTGTGTGTGTGTGTGTGCAGATGCATGTTTGTGCGTGTGCTCACCTGCTGCTGAAAAGGCTCCTGTTGTGGCTGAGCATGATGATGCGGAAAGGGAAAGTGTGTGTGTGCATGTTTGTGTGTGTGTGTGTGCAGCTGCATGTTTGTGCGTGTGCTCACCTGCTGCTGATAAGGCTCCTGTTGTGGCTGAGCATGATGATGCGGAAAGGGAAAGTGTGTGTGTGTGTGCATGTTTGTGTGTGTGAGTGTGTGCAGCTGCATGTTTGTGCGTGTGCTCACCTGCTGCTGACAAGGCTCTTGTTGTGGCTGAGCATGATGATGCGGAAAGGGGGAGGGGGGGGGTGCTGGTACGGTGCAGGGTTTGGGGCACAGGAGAGGGCGGGGAGGTGCCTGCGGTTGTGTGCATTTGCGATCACGTGCGTTGGTTTTATAAATTGCTAAAAACTAATTGTAGGGTCTGGGGCACAGGAGAGGGCGGGGAGGTGCGTGCGGTTGTGTGCATTTGCGATCACGTGCGTTGGTTTTATGAATTGCTAAATACCAATTGTAGGGTCTGGGGCACAGGAGAGGGCGCAGAGGTATCTGCGGTTGTGCGCATGCTCCTTTTGTGTTGCAGAATGTGCAATTGTGTCGCCTACACATTGCGTGATCTTCTTGTGTTGCGAAAAGTGCAATTGTGTTGCCTACGCATTGCATGATCTTTTTGTGTTGCGGAAAGTGCAATTGTGTTGCCTACACATTGCATGATCTTTTTGTGTTGCGAAAAGTGCAATTGTGTTGCCTACACACTGCATGATCTTTTTGTGTTGCGAAAAGTGCAATTGTGTTGGCAACACATTGCATGATCTTTTTGTGTTGCGAAAAGTGCAATTGTGTTGCCTACACATTGCATGATCTTTTTGTATTGCGAAAAGTGTGATTGTGTTGCCTACACATTGCAAGATCTTTTTGTGCTGCGAAAAGTGCAATTGTGTTGGCAACATGCGCAGTTGTTTGAAACCTCATGTTTGATGCGCAAGGGCTGTAGCACAGGAGGCAGCAGGGAGGTGCATACGGTTGCATTTAGGAGAAGGATTTCAAATGGATCCAGCACATCAAAAGTCAGTACTCCCAGAAATCCGTGACAGCCATGTTTAACTCTTCTTGTGCTTCGTCGGTGCATGAATGACCATGGTGTCTTTGACCCTCACATCCATTGCGTGGGAAGTTCTTGCCTACTCTAATAAAGATTACGAAAACTGGTTCCAGATTGGGTATCAATGTGCTTCGTTGGGGGATGCTGCATTACCAAAGTGTCCTAAAACGTGCACTCGTCCTAGGTATGATCCACACATCCATTGCATGGAAATGTGCTGCCTACCACTCTTCATAACGGTTATGGTAACTGGTTCCAGATTGGAATCAATGAGTAGGATTTTTTTCGTTCCTATCGGGATTGATGACCACTGCCTGCTAAACATATTTGTGTACCAGTGCATGCGTGTGTGTGTGAGAGTGTGTGTGTGTGTGTGTGTACGAGTCCATGTATGCATATGCATGAGTTGCACGATGGAGTAGACAAGTGACATTACCTTCATTCACATCGATTACATTAATGTTTTTGTGCATGTGGATGCTTGTGCATGTGTACGAGTCCATGTATGCATATGCACGAGTTGCACGATGGAGTAAACAGTGACATTGACTTTATTCATATTGATTTCATGAACGTTATTGTGCATGTGGATGCTCGTGTACGTGTACGAGTCCATGTATGCATATGCACGAGTTGCACGATGGAGTAGACAGTGGCATTGACTTCATTCACATCGATTTCATTCTGTGACAAGCTTCAGCAGCGTCGTAGCCCATGAGTTACCTAGAGGGGTGGCAGGACAAGAAACTGGTTGTGTGGGTGAGGCAGCGACGGGCGCGTTTGGTTGAATGGATTTCGGTGGGATGGAGAGTGGCTGCTGATGTTGGGGCTGCTGACGAGCTGCTGCTGAGCCAATGGCCTGGGTTGCGTGCTCCCTCTGTTGAACCTGTTGTAGCTGCCCTTGGGAGGGTGGCAGGGTTTGATTGTTTGGAGGGGCGGAGGCTTGGTGTGTGGAGGTGGGCGTAGGCTTGGGGGGGTTGGCAGCGATGTCTTCCAGGGTGGCAAGGATCTTGCGATTCAGAGCTTCAGCACACAGGACCTGTGCGTGTTTGTATGTGTGTGTGTGTGTTTGCATGTGTGTGTGTTTGCATGTGTGTGTGTGTGTGTGTGTGTGTGTGTGTGTGCGTTTGCATGTGTGTGTAAATGTGTTTGCATGTGTGTGTGTTTGCATGTGTGTGTGTGTGCTTGCATGTGTGTGTGTGTGTTTGCATGTGTGTGTGCACTTACATTGTTGATTGGGCTCCAATCAGGCAATGTGCTTTAAATAGCACTAATTCTAACATGCAAGTACACACACGCAAGCACACACACACACGCACGCACGCATGCACACACAAACATATGGGTAGGCACGCGCAATCACAGCATGCACACACGCACACACACAGCATGCACACACACAGCACACACACACACACAGCTTATACCTTGAGCTGAGGTGGCCCGTAGAATCGTGTAGCCCTTTCATCGTCGCTGAACAGGCGCATGATGGGAATGTTTGGCCTGCACAGTTGAAAGAATAGTCGCATCAGCTTCACGTGATACACGACTAGGATTGGCCAGAACCATACATATATACGGTGTAAATACATACCTAAGTATACACGGTGTATATATATACCTATGTATATTATATATACGGTGTATATACGGTATGTTTGGCAGGGAGTTCACCAAATATACGGTCATATACGGTGTATACATACGGTTCTGGCCAACCTTACACATGACAGTCATCTCTTTGTTCGACAGGCCTACTTTCAGCACTACATAGGCGCAGCAATCAGCACGCCGCATCTGTGAGAATGGCCAGAATTGTGTAAACATGTGCCTCTGTGAGAATGGCCAGAATTGTGTACATGTGGCTCTGTGAGAATGGCCAGAACTGTGTATATGAGGCTCTGTGAGAATGGCCAGAATTGTGTACATGTGACTCTGTGAGAATGGCCAGAATTGTGTACATGTGACTCTGTGAGAATGGCCAGAATTGTGTACATGTGGCTCTGTGAGAATGGCCAGAATTGCGTACATGTGGCTCTGTGAGAATGGCCAGAACTGTGTATATGAGGCTCTGTGAGAAAGGCCAGAATTGTGTACATGTGGCTCTGTGAGAATGGCCAGAATTGCGTACATGTGGCTCAGTGAGAATGGCCAGAATTGCGTACATGTGGCTCTGTGAGAATGGCCAGAATTGCGTACATGTGGCTCTGTGAGAATGGCCAGAATTGCGTACATGTGGCATACACGACCCCGCATATTTCAAGCGTCACCTACCAGCAACACCGTCTATTCATTCATTTCAGCATATGCTGCAAATACCGAGACGGAACTGCTGCAACAAAACTCAGCAAACCGGAACTGCTGCAACACAACTCACTAAACCGGAACTGCTGCAACAAAACTCAGCAAACCGGAACTGCTGCAACACAACTCAACAAACCGGAACTGCTGCAACAAAACTCAGCAAACCGGAACTGCTGCAACACAACTCAACAAACCGGAACTGCTGCAACATAACTCAGCAAACCGGAACTGCTGCAACACAACTCACTAAACCGGAACTGCTGCAACACAAGTCAGCAAACCGGAACTGCTGCAACAAAACTCAGCAAACCGGAACTGCTGCAACAGAAGTCAGCAAATCGGAACTGCTGCAACACAAGTCAGCTAACCAGAACTGCTGCAACACAAGTCAGCAGACGGGACCGCTGCAACACAAGTTAACAAACCGGAACTGCTGCAACACAAGTCAGCAAACCGGAACTGCTGCAGCAAAACTCAACAAATGCTACATATTCCGAGACGGTACGGTATACAACAGAACTCACTTGAGGAGCATGGATAGCGCAATGAATCCCAAGCGGTGGGCGACTTGGAAGGGCATCAGGCCCAGCGAGTTCAGCTGTGTGCGTGGGTCCACCGCACGCAGGGAGCGCGTGATGGAGGCTGCATCTGCGCCAGAGCCGGCCTGCATTCGTTTGTAGTGTGCGTGTGTGTGACTATGCACGTGTGCGTGTGTGTGTGACTATGCATGTGTGCGTGTGTGTGTGACTATGTGTGTGTATGTGTGTGTATGTGTGTACAATGTACAATTAAGGGGCGCGGAGAGAGACAAGTCAGAGGAAACCTAATTTCAGCTGAAATCCTTGCAGTTCGTAGCAAGTGCTTGTAGCAATGTGCAGGTGCACTGTGTTAGGGGCGGCGCTTTGCTGCACGCCCCCTTGGGATATGGCATGGGACTGTGCCATGAGGGTATGGGTGTGCATGAGGGTATGGGTGTGCAATGTACACAGAGGATGTGGGTGTGCAATGTGCACCGAGGGTATGGGTGTGCATGATGGTGTGTGTGTGCATGAGGGTATGGGTGTGCAATGTACACTGAGGATATCAGAGTGCACTGTACACAGAGGATGTGGGTGTGCAATGCACACAGAGGATACGAGTGTGCAATGTGCACCGAGGGTATGAGCGTACACGAGGCAACAGTGTGGTTGTGTGTGATGAAAAGCTAAAGACTGAGGATAAAATAAATGTGTAGATTCGATACAAGTCAACACGAGGGATGAGTGTGTATAAGAATCTAATGACTGAGGACGAGTTTAAACAATGTGCTTGGCGACCAGTTCTCTCATCTTTGATTCTCCCCTCCTTACTTTTTACCCATGTACGCATTCTGTGTCATCACGTACGTCACGTACCCTTACCCCAAGATGCCAGGTGCTACAGACCCCTGACCCAATGCACGCCTATCAAGCCCACAACACCATCACGTACCCTTGACCCTATGATGCCTATAGTGCAAATAGGAGCCACATAGTGCCTGTAGGTGCTACAGACCCTTGACCCTCTGTATGCCTACAATACCTAAAGTGCCTAAACTGTCAACATGCCCCCCTTTCCCTTAAGCACCACGTGCCCTCCCTCTTTGGAACATTTTCTTGACAAACATGCAGAGCGGATTGCACCGCACAGCTGTCCAAACTTCTTTGCTGCATAACTGTTCAAACTTCTTCCCTGCACAGCTGTTCAAACATCTTTCCTGCACAACTGCCCAAACTTCTTCCCTGCACAGCTGTCCAAACATCTTCCCTGCATAACTGTCCAAATACCTTCCCTGCATAACTGTCCAAGCACCTTTTCTGCAAAACTGTTCAAACATCTTCCCTGCACAACTGTCCAAACTTCTTCGCTGAACAGCTGTCCAAACTTCTTCCCTGCATGACTGTTCAAACTTCTTCCCTGCATAACTGTCCAAACATCTTTCCTGCATAACTGTTCAAACTTCTTCCCTGCATAACTGTCCAAACATCTTTCCTGCATAACTGTTCAAACTTCTTCCCTGCACAGCTGTCCAAACTTCTTCCCTGCATAACTGTCCAAACTTCTTCGCTGCACAACTGTCCTAACATCTTTCCTGCATAACTGTCCAAATACCTTTCCTGCACAACTGTCCTAACATCTTTCCTGCATAACTGTCCAAATACCTTTCCTGCATAACTGTCCAAACATCTTCCCTGCATAACTGTCCAAACACCTTTCCTGCACAGCTGTTCAAACTTCTTCCCTGCACAGCTGTCCAAACATCTTCCCTGCATAACTGTCCAAACACCTTTTCTGCAAAACTGTCCAAACATCTTCCCTGCACAACTGTCCAAACATCTTTCCTGCATAACTGTCCAAACATCTTTCCTGCATAACTGTCCAAACATCTTTCCTGCATAACTGTCCAAACACCTTTCCTGCATAACTGTCCAAACATCTTCCCTGCATAACTGTCCAAACACCTTTCCTGCATAACTGTCCAAACATCTTTCCTGCATAACTGTCCAAACATCTTCCCTACACAGCCCCTGCACAGCTGTTCAAACTTTTTTCCCCCAAGAGCGCTGTGCACCTGTGCGAGCAGCATGGGCTAAAAACAACCCACCTGTGCGAGCAGCATGGGCACCAAAAAACGCACCTGTGCGAGCAGCATGGGCTCCAAAAAACGCTCGTAGAAAGTCTTCAGCAGCAGGCGGCTGACCTCGATGTGGCCCCGGAAAGCCTGCGGAGATTGCACAGGACGCAACAAAACTTGGGTGGATGAAATTTTATTTATATAGGTAAATGCACATGCGTAAACACACACACACACACATACACACACACACACACCATGCAGGCACTGGCGATCACACGCAGCTCACAGCTTGACGCAGGGAAGTGCTGTAGGATGTACACTATGATGCACACACCAAA